>Ga0209498_1000112_pt1 | contig 45366 bp, 35 predicted proteins | sample WalLakDeSediment_FD_184131 | JGI IMG/M metagenome (GOLD analysis project Ga0209498, IMG submission 184131) | Lake sediment microbial communities from Walker lake, Nevada to study Microbial Dark Matter (Phase II) - Walker Lake 11/02/13 Deep... | ecosystem: Environmental > Aquatic > Freshwater >... | reverse complement strand
ATAATAATTGAAAGAAAACTGGATAAGCCCCGGGTGTAAGTTGGGCTAAGATTAGCCCCGGGTGCAAGTTGTCTAGGCGACCCTGGGCTAAGCACAGGCGGTCACGCTTCGCAGGACGAAGGGGTTTTGGCTATTGGCTGTTGGCTGTTGGCTCTGAGCCCTGCGCTCTGCCCTAAGCCCTAATTTTCATTGAAAGATAAAGGAGCAGGTTTCTTTTCGAAAAAATCATTACTTCACTCTTATTCATCTGAACCCTGATGTTTTCTCTGAAAAAATAATTGAGGAATCTGTTCCACTTTGTCTTTTTGGCATAGAAAACATCTCTATCACTGGCGTTTTCAACAATATATCCCTTTTTAAGAATGAGCGTTTCGATTTGTTGCATCAGCACCGTTGAGTCATAATAACCTGTAACCTTTAATACACCATTTCTGTTAATCGAAGTTTGAATAATTGTATAAAAAAACGGGAAAATGATTTGTATGATCCAGGCTGTATCATAAAAAAGAAATCTGGGATTCCCTTGCAGTACTGTAATTAGAAAAATTAACCCATTTAAAATTAAAAAGAAAAACACAGACAGTATAAGTGTCTCTTTAACAGATACTTTAAATAAGGTTTTCTCGAATTTCATAACTCTCGTTTTTTCCTATGATCACTTGGGGCTAAGGGTAACAGGTTGTCTAATTTTTGAAAGAGTAAGTAATACCAAAAGAAGCATAGTGGAACAAGGAAAAATTGTAAACTTCAGCATTGTCTGCACCACCTTCAAGAATCCGGTAACCAGCCCGAATACCAATGTTGTCAGAGAGCTTATAGGTTGCAGCAAGGTGCACATCTTCGGCTCTCCCCTGGGGTGCAGCAAGCGCATCGCCGTCAAGAAGGAGACCAAGGTTTTCACCCATCTTCCACCAAAGCCTGAAATTAATAATTGGGACAAACCCGACATTGGTTTTCTCAGCGGTCTGACCGAATGAAGAAAGGCTAATACTGGCATCCCTGATTTTTGCAGTGAGGCCTAAACCAAAAACAATATTGGGTTTACTTACTATATCGTAGCGGTATGTTAGCCTGTACGAATTGAATTTATAAGTGCCGGTTAGCTGAGTATTGGCATCAAACAAGGCTCCTTCAAACAGGATGTCATTTGGCGCACTGCCTTCTGATTTTGTTTCGAGCGGCGCATATAAGAGGGAAAGGGTGTGGCGCGAGTTTATAGTATAACCCGCTCTCAAACGATAAAATATTGTTGTTTCAGCTATTAAATCATCCTTTAAAGAAAAAAGCGTGCCCTGATCGCCTGGAATGCGAACATTATTATAACCAGTAAAAACAGCACCGGTTTCTACATCAATTAATGCCTGGGCATTCGCTGATGTATTTAAGAAAAAAACCATGAATAAAATGCAAAATAGATTTATTAAAGTTTTCATTATTTTTTTTTAGGTTTCTCAATCTAAATTGTTTGGGAGCCTTCCCCAGCTTCAGTTGTACAATATGCTTTTCAAATATAAACTTTTATAACATTAAGGCCATAAATTGGGAGAAAGTAATTTTTTCGAGCCCAGGGTGCAAGATTGCCGGGGTTAGCCCCGGATGCTTTTTCTGCCAGTTAAAGAAAATAAATTCAAAAACATTTGGTTTATAATATAAACTAGTTTATATTTGCTTAATTATTAATCTTAATAACAAAAACATGGAAGAAAAACATTTAACACCGGGAGAAAGCTTTGATATCATAAATCAGGCTATTTCAAACTTCAAGATGAACTATAAGGAAGGCGCAAATACTTTTCTTCTTTGGGGCTGGCTGTTAAGCCTGGCCAGCTTTTCTAATTTTTTCATCCTGAAGATTTTGCAAAGCAAAGAAGCTTACGAACAAATAAATCTTTTTAGCTTAGGTAATTGGGCTGTATTTATTTTGATAGGATTCGTATTCATGTATTTTCTTGAACGAAAAATTAAGAGAGACAAGAAAGTTTACAGCCATTTGGATCGCTACCTCAATCACCTTTGGTGGGTAGCAGTAGCTTCATTTTTAATCGGAACATTTCTTTGTATTAAATTGGAGATAAACCCGCCACACATCATGCTGTTACTCGCTGGCTTTGCCACCACTACCACCGGGCTTTTTATAAAGTTTAAACCCATTATTGTTGGAGGTATTGGCTTTTTTGTGTTCAGCATTGCTTCTGCGTTTGTATCCAATGAATACATAGCGTTATTGGTAGGAGTGGCCATAATATGTGGATATTTGATTCCCGGGTACTTATTAAAAGCATCAAAAGAATAGAGCCATGTATAATGATTTAGATCCTCTGCTACATTCGCAATTGCGTCTGACCATCGTTTCGATGCTGGTGGCCTCAGAGAAAGTGGAGTTCACACACATAAAGGAAGAAACTAAAGCTACCGCCGGCAATGTCAGTGTGCAGATAAAAAAACTGCAGGAAGCAGGATACATAAGAGTTGAAAAAACTTTTAAAAACAATTATCCTAACACGATGCTATCCATTACAAAAAAAGGGATAGCGGCATTCGAAGCCTATGTAGAAAACCTGAAGCATTATATTAACCCGGGCAAGTAAAAATTTTCTCATTAGTGACAGCCCCAGGTGCAAGAAGAAGCCCCGGGTGCAAGATTGTTGGGCGACGATTAGCCCCGGGTGCAAATTTGGTGGGCGACCCGGGGCTAAACACTGGCGGTCCCGCTTCGCAGGACGAAGGGGTTTTGGCTTTTAGCTTTGGGTTCCTTTACGGTGATGTGAAACGTGGCAAAATATTATGAAACACCTCGCTGGTCTGGTCTAAAATAAAATTGCGCCAGTTCTCAGATGATGGGTAATACATTTCGCGCAGATCATGTTTTACCTGCAGGGAGTCCCTGGTTGTTTTGTAACCATGGCGTTTCCCCTGGTTCTCGAGAATCATGACGTGGAGCGACTTGATTGAACCCATGGTAGTTTGGCTGTTGAGCGTGCCATACTCGAACACCATTGGATAATACTCCTTGCCGGGGGTAAGAGCGCCAATAAATTCCACAAATTGGCCTGTTACGATGTAAAAATCTTCGCTATCGCCCCAGTCGATGGTATATCCTTCGAACAGGTTCTCGAGCATCGATTTCTGGGGTTCTTCGAGGGGATTGGGGAAGAAATGGAGTTTGCCCCGCTCGCCATAGCCCGTGTGCAGATCGATAGCAAGTATCTTTTCATAGGGCTGGCACCATGCACTGAGAAATGGTTCCAGGGCTTCAATCTGGGGTTCGGGCTGTGTCCCGCCAAAATACAATCCTTCAGGAAACTGATACTGCCCCTGCAACACGGCCTGACGCAATACCGGCAGCGATGCCTTGCGAATCTCGTTGATGGCCTTCACAAAAAAGAACCTGTTCTCAAGTGATTTGCGATTCACCTTCCCTTTGGGATTTATCAGGTCGTAGATTATTGGGTAACCATCGTTAATGGTCTGGTAAAGATCTGGCGTTGACGGACTGTTGCGGTTAAGGTCAACATTGTTTTCGGTAACCCGTCGGTTGAACATGAAGCCGTAGGGATTTACCCCATGTATCAGCAAAACGCCGGTGTTCTCTAGCAACTGCTCGCTAAGGTAGTCACGGATAAACAGCTGCTGCGCGGCATGGCCCACGAACCCTTCAACACCGTGTATCCCAGAGCTGAGGATCAAAAGGTTGGCGCTGTCTTTCTGTGCAGGCACGTAACAGATATCGATGGTAAGATCGTTATGAGTGCCGGATGGGACAACAATAGATGTGATCATTACATTGTTGTAATGATCAGAAAGACTTGCCGTAATATCCCTGAAATCCTGCCGGGCATCATCATAAGTTTCGGGGTAAAATGCAGCATAATCATCCGTTACAGGAAACAAATCCTTGAACTGAAGTTTTCCAAATCCAATGGAAACATAAATAAGAACTGCCAAAATGATCACAATCAGCGGCAGCAAGAAGAATAACAAAATTCGTTTGAGTGTTTTCATTTCCGGATCGATTTAGGTTTGACAAGCTAAATTAGGGAAAATATTTATAAGTCTAACATACCCCCTGCTCTCTGCTCTCTGCTCTGCTCTCTGCTCTGCTCTCTGCTCTGCTCTCTGCCCTGAGCTCTGCCCAAGAACTAACGCTACCAACTAAATCCGGTTGATAAAATTATTGAATTCAATCCTGGCTTCTTGGCTTTGAAACAAAGCAGTGTGGCCAAACCCTGGCAGTTCTAGAAATTGAATACTTTGACAATTGGTACAATCTTCCACTTTTTGTTTAAACTGAGGCCAGGAATACATTTGAATAGGACCGTCTTGTAATCCTTGAATAAATAATATATCAGATTTATGTCCTTCTGTATAATTCAATAATGATCTTTCATAATAAGCATCTGGGTTTGATGCGGTGGAGCCATATTCATTATAAAGTAATGTGCATTCCATTTCATTGGGAATTTGGCCATTTTCTTCTAACTGACAGCGGAATACCAAATTAAGCGGACCAGGTGCATTGGCAATTACTCCATCGGTTTGATGCATAGTATTGAGTCGCGTAACCAAATAGCCCCCTTGTGAATGTCCCGCAAGAAATATCTTATTCACCGTAATCCCTAATGCACTGTATGCATTATTTTTCACCCATAGCAAAGCAGCTTCACAATACTGAATATTGTCCCCAAAAAGAAGATTTTCTTCAGGATAAGCTACACTTATGATCATCAGATCCTTTCTGTCAATAATATTTTTAAACCTTTCCAGCACATTGTGTGCTGCTTGAAAAATTAAACTATCACGTCTTACTGTTCCGTGAAAAACAATCAGAACATCTAATTCGTTATTATCAGGTTTATCAATTATTACATCAACAGAAACGCCATTGTAACTTATATTTTTTGTTATTTGATAAGCACTGTTAAGATTTGCATCAATCGGACCATCACCTTTATTGCAAGAAATAATCAGCAAAAGAAATACGAATATCTTCATTTTTATAAATTTCATTTTATCTGATTAATTCGCAAGTTTACAATACGTCTCATAAAAAAACCATTGAACTGCTTTCACAAAATACCAGTTACACAATATATTTTTTCAAATATAAACTTTTTTAACCTTTATCCTTATGCACTTTCTCCTTGATCTTAACTCTGAGCACTGCGCACTCTGCCCTCTGCCCTTTACTTCATTCTAACCCTTGGATCAAGCAGCCCATAAATAATATCAACGGCAATGTTTACCAGCACCAGCATGACGGAGATCAGCAGCACGGCACCCATGATCACGGGGAAGTCGTAGGTTTCGAGGGCATTTACGATAACCACGCCAATGCCTTTCCAGTCGAACACATACTCCACAAATACTGCACCTGCCATAAGCGATGCAAACCAGCCCGATATGGCGGTAATAACGGGGTTCATGGCATTGCGCAGGGCGTGGCGGGTAATAACGCGGTACATGCTAAGCCCTTTGGCACGGGCGGTGCGGATGTAGTCCTGCGCCATAACGTTGCGCAGCGAGCTGCGGGTGAGTTCGGTGACCACCGCCAGGGGCCGGATACCCAGCGTAATCGCGGGCAAAATAAGGTTTTTCCACTGCACGTATTCGCCCCGGCCAAAGTCATCTACGGCAAAAAAGCTGCCAGTCATGTTAAGTCCGGTGAAGTCGCCCAGCACAAAGGCAAAGAGCCAGGCAATGATAATGGCGGCAAAGAACGAAGGCAGCGACATGCCCAGTACCGAAAACACCATAATGGTGCGGCCCATGGCAGGACTGTCGTTGATCATTGACGCTACCCCCAGGGCAATGCCCAGCAGCATGGCAAACAAAATGGCCACGGAAGCCAGCAGCAGGGTGTTGGGAAAAGCTTCACCAAGGATAGAAGTGACCGGCCGGTTGCTCTGATAGCTGCGACGCAGGTAGGGCTTTTTAAGCACCAGCGAAAACTTGCCGGCCGATACCAGTTTTGCAGCGGAATACTTTTCCGAATCAAGAAAAAAGAAGCTTTCCGGTTCCTTTTGGTTGTGAACGGAAATGGGTGACAGGTCGTTGAGGTAGTTCAGATACTGTAGCATTACCGGGCGGTCGAGGCCCAACTCTCGCTGAATGGCTTCTACCGAGGCGATGTCGGCGCGCTGCCCCAGCATCATGCGGGCCGGGTCGCCGGGCAGCACGGTAAACAGGAAAAAGACCACGGTGACCACCCCAAGGAATACCCACAGGCCGTACCATAATCTCCTGGCAATGAATTTCAGCACCTTCTTCCTGTTTTAATGAGCCGTTCAGCCTTTCTGCCCTTCGAGTTCCAGCTTAATGAGGGCAAAAACGGCGTAATTGATAATGTCGTAGTAATTGGCATCGATGCCTTCGGAAACGAAGGTCTTCCCCTCGTTGTCCTCGATCTGCTTAATGCGCAGCAGCTTCATCAGAATAATGTCGGCCAGCGACGATACCCGCATTTCGCGCCAGGCCTCGCTATAGTCGTGGTTCTTGTCGTGCATCAGGCTGCGCGATTTTTCGAAATATTCAGTCCATTTTGCGGCAGCCTCATTAGGAGCCAGTTCTGGCTGGTCGGCCACCCCCAGCTCAAGCTGAATAAGGCCAATAATGGCATAGTTTACAATACCTATAAATTCGGGCGTAATACCTTCAAGAATTTTTTGTGTACCTTTGCTCTGCAACGAGCGGATACGCTGGGCTTTGATGTAGATCTGGTCGGTAAGCGACGAAGGGCGCAGGATGCGCCAGGCCGTGCCATAATCTTTCATTTTTTTGGTGAAGATATCCTGACAGATTTTCTTTATCTCGTCGTATTGCTGGTTGGTTTTTGTCATTGAGCCCATTTGCGGCGATTGTTATTTACAGTATTTTTAAATTTAACGATGGCGAAAGATACATTTTTCTGCCCAAAAAGAACGCTGAACCTCCGGGGCAAAATTATGAATTTATCCTCACCCATTGTGATGGGGATCATTAATATTACGCCCGACTCATTTTACGATGGTGGAAAATTCCAGAGCAACTGGCAGGTGGTGAAGCATGCCGAGCAGCTGCTATCGGAAGGTGCCGCGATTCTCGATCTGGGCGCTGCAAGCACCAGGCCCGGCGCCGGACTCGTTTCTGCCACCGAAGAAAGGGAACGCCTGCTGCCGGTCATTAAAGGCATTCTGAGGCGTTTTCCCGAGGCCATCCTGTCTATCGACACCTACAACTCCGAAACGGCCATCATGGCCATTGAAGAGGGCGCTCACATGATCAACGACATTTCGGCTGGCAACATCGACCCTGCCATGTTCGATACCATCGCCCGCCTGCAGGTACCATATATTATGATGCATATGCAGGGCACTCCGGCCAGCATGCAGCAAAATCCGGTTTATAAAGACCTGATCAAGGAAATCTCGGCATTTTTTGCCGAAAGGATCAACCAACTGAACCAGATGGGGGTGAACGACATCATTATCGACCCCGGCTTCGGCTTTGGCAAAACCATCGAGCACAACTACCAACTGCTGAACCAGCTCGACTTTTTCAGGACATTCGACCTGCCTGTGCTGGTGGGCGTTTCGCGCAAATCGATGATCAACCGGGTGCTTGGAACAACGCCCGACGAAGCCCTGAACGGCACCACCGTCCTTAATGCCATCGCCCTGGAAAAAGGTGTCAGCATGCTGAGGGTGCACGATGTGCGCCAGGCAATGGAAGCGGTGAAAATTGTGGAAATGTTGAAAAGTCAGAGCGAAATCCATTAATTTTATCAGGAAAAATCTGCATCCATGCCCCTTCTTTTTGTCCCAGCCTTTTTGCAAATACGCCTGCTCGACATCATCGATATTATCCTGGTGGCCATATTGCTTTACCAGCTGTACCTGCTCATCAGGGGCACGGGTGCGCTGAATATCTTTGTTGGCATCCTTTCAATTTACCTGGTTTGGTGGCTGGTGCGCATCTTCGAGATGGAGCTGCTTACGGCCATTTTGGGGCAGTTTATCAGCGTGGGGGTGCTGGCGCTCATCATTGTGTTTCAGCCCGAGATACGCAAGTTCCTGCTTATGGTGGGCACCAGGAGCTTCATTAATAAACCCTCTCGCAGGTTTTTCAAAAGGCTGTGGCAGTTCGACGATGCCATTAAACTCAACATCTCCCCCATTGTAAACTCATGCCAGCGTTTTTCTGAAAGCCGCAACGGGGCGCTGATTGTCATTACCAAAGAAAACGAACTGGCATTTTTTGTAGAAACAGGCGAACTGATCGATGCCCGCATTTCGGAACAACTGCTAGATAATATCTTTTTCAAGAATAGCCCTTTGCACGACGGGGCCGTGATTATCTCCAGCAACCGCATCAGGGCGGCACGTTGCGTGCTACCTGTTTCTGCAAGCAAGGAGATACTTTCCAGCCTGGGATTGCGCCACCGCGCAGCTGCCGGCATTACAGAACAGTCGGATGCCATTGCCATAGTGGTGAGCGAGCAAACCGGAAAAATTTCTGTTTCGAAAGAAGGAGAGATAAAGCGAAACCTCAAGCCGGTGCAGCTTAAGGAAATCCTGGCCAGGGAGTTCGGCATTCAGCAGGCTGCTGCGGAAAAAGAAACGGGGAAGGATTAATTGTTAATTATTGATTGTTAGTGGTTAATTGAGATCTTCATTTTCAATATTCAATCATTTCCCAGAAGGCTACTTATCCAAACCCTTCAGAATCCCTTCTAAATCATCAGGGTGCACCCAGTTTGTTTCCTCGTAGCGTTTAAACCAGGTGATCTGGCGTTTTGCGTAGCGGCGGGTGTTGGTTTTTATTTTTTCGATGGCTTGGGCGAGGGAACAGTTACCGGCCAGCCAGTCGAAGAGTTCTTTATAGCCCACAGTATTCAATGCATTCAGATGCCTGAGTCTGAAAAAGCGCAAAGCCTCTTCTATGAGGCCATCGGCTACCATTTGATCTACGCGTCGGTTGATGCGTTCGAAAAGTTCCTGCCGGGGGCGATCTGCCACAACGGTTTTTACCCTGAAAGGTCTGGGATTGGCTTTTCGCGTGCGCATCTCTGAGAATTTCTTTCCTGTGGTAAGAAACACTTCTATGGCTCGCTTCATGCGGTTGGGATTGGCCAGGTCGACCTGCAGGTAAAATTCAGGATCGACGCTTTTTAACCACAGCCGGAGGGCCTCGAGGCCTCCCTCACGGTACACCTGATCTACCTGCTCTCTAATTTCGGTATCTACAGAAGGCAACTCATCGAAGCCGCGGCACACCGCATCGATATACAAGCCCGAGCCCCCAGTGAGCACCACCACATTGTGTTTCTGAAAAAGCTTTCCCAGCAGGGCGAGCGCCTGCTCTTCGTAAATAGAAACATTATAATAATCGTACACCGAAAGGTGGCCAACAAAGTGGTGTTTTATACTGGAAAGTTCATCTGGGGTAGGGGCCGCTGTGCCAATTTTCAGTTCCCGATAAAACTGCCGGGCATCTGCCGACACGATATCGGTTTGCAGATGCCCGGCCAATGCTATGCTCAGGCTGGTCTTTCCCACACCGGTAGGGCCGGTGACGACCAACAGTGTTTTATCAGAACTTTTCTTCGTCGAATTCATCAAAGCTTCCGCCTCCTTCTTCATCCAGAAAGTCATCGTTTTCCAATGATTTCAGGTCTTCCGGATCGTACTGGTCCTCGTCGAAACCAAGGTCGAAGCCGGAATCGTCGCCCGAGAGCTGGTGGGCCTTGGCGGTAAGCTCACGCGGCACCTCGCCGAGGCTTCTCGAGACACGCGGATAGCTTTCCTTAGGATTGGCAGGGGCTATCTTCAGCATCTCAAGGTAAAAAGTCCAGTAATTCAGGTAGTCGTAAACATAAAGAAGTTTCTGATGGGGATCGTCGATAAAGTCGCTCACTACCGCATCCTTCATCACCAGCATTTTTTCTTCCTGATGTTCTTCATCATCCCTTTCGGGAAGCTCTTCAGGGCTCATGTCGATAAGGGAAATTTCGCGCTTTTTGCGAAAGCGTGAATCCGTAATAAAAAACGAAGAAAGCATTCCCTTCTCCAGGCCCAGGTTTGCCGTAATGGCATTATGGAATTCCTCAAAGGTCTGCTCAGATCCTAGCTCGAACTCACGGAGAAAATCGTCCTGTTCCTCAAATGTGAACTTAAAGCGGTAAATATGCATGTTAACAAAAATTCAGATTCAAAGCTGCTTTTGCAGGGGTTTATTATAAGGCAAAATTAACTATTTTGTTGATGCTACAGGGCTAAGCCCTAATTTTTTTCCCTCCTCCAGCATCAGCTTCCGGGCGGGTTCGCGCTCATTGGGAATGTGGCCTTCGAGTATTGCTTCACGAAGGGCGGTTTTGATTATTCCCACTTCCCGGCAAGGCTTCAGGCCGAAGGTTTCCATAATGTCGTCGCCGGTCACGGGCGGCTGCCAGTTTCGCAGGCGGTCCTTCTCTTCAATCTCCCTGATTTTCTGACGCACCAGCTCAAAATTCTGCAGGTAGCGCTTCACCTTGGCGGCATTTCCCGAGGTGATGTCGGCATCGCACAGCAGCATCAGGTCATCGATATTGTCGCCGGCTTCGAACAGCAGACGCCTTATGGCAGAGTCGGTAACAATGCTTTCGCTCAGCACAATGGGCCGCAGATGCAGCAGCACCAGCTTCTTCACGTACTTCATCTTTTCATTCAGCGGAAGCTTGAGCCTGCGAAAAATATTGGGCACCATTTTACTTCCTAGAAATTCGTGCCCGTGAAATGTCCAGCCCACTTCGGGATCAAAGCGCTTGGTGGGCGGCTTGGCTATATCGTGCAGCAGGGCGGCCCAGCGCAGCCAAAGGTCGTCGGTATTGGCAGCAAGGTTGTCGAGCACCTTCAGGGTATGCAAAAGGTTGTCTTTGTGGGCCTTGCCATTAACCACCTCCACGCCTCTCAGGGCTTCGAGCTCAGGAAAGAAATGCTTGAGCAGGCCCGACTCATGCACCAGCAGCAGGCCCTCTCCGGGCTTTTTGGTAAGCATAATCTTATTAAACTCGTCCATGACCCGCTCAATGGATACGATCTTTATCCGGTGGGCATAACGCTTTATTGCCTCGAACGAATCGGGGTCGATAAAGAAGCCAAGTTGGGCTGCAAAGCGCAGGGCACGCATCATACGCAGGGGGTCATCCGAATAGGTGAGATCGGGATCCAGGGGTGTACGAATTCTTTTTTCGCGCAGGTCCTTCTGCCCATCGAAAGGATCGAGCAGGGTCCCGAAATCGTCCTTATTGAGGCTGATGGCCATGGCGTTTATGGTGAAGTCGCGGCGGTTCACGTCGTCGGCCAGGCTGCCATTCTCCACTATGGGCTTGCGCGAGTTGAGGCGGTACGACTCACGGCGGGCGCCTACAAACTCCACCTCCCATTCGTCGTAGCGCAGCATGGCAGTACCAAAATTTTTGAACACCTTCAGCTTACCGGTTTTCCCGGCCTTTTCGGCTACCCGCGCAGCCAGGTCAATGCCGCTGCCCACCACCACAATGTCAATATCTTTAGAGTCTCTTTTCAGCAAAAGATCTCTTACCCAGCCTCCAATAACAAAAGCCGGGAATCCCATTTCGGAGGCTGCCTCCGAAACGAGCCTGAATACGGGATGGGATAATTTTTCTTTCAAAAATTCTAATTTCTCAGGATCTGTATCTCTCCATCCTCATTGATGCGCACAATGGTTGAAGCTTTGGGGCGGTTGACACGGCTCTGGTTAACAGAAACCACGTAGTCGACCCCATTGAGAATATCTTGTGATATTTTACTGAACGAAAGCGGGTTGGGTTCGCCCGATAGGTTGGCCGAGGTGGAAGTAATAGGTTTGCCAAAAGCCTTGAGCAGCTCCTGGCAGAACTCGTCACGCGGAATACGCACGGCTATGGTCTGGTCGACGGCCATCACATTTTTTGCCAGGTTGCGGGCACCTGGGTAAATAATTGTAAGCGGATCGGTCATGCTTTCAATCAGGTCAATAGCCATCTCGGGCAGTTCACCCACGTAGTCTCTGAGCTTCTCCACGGAGTCAACCAAAACAATCAGCGACTTTTGCGGCACACGGCCCTTGAGTTTGTAAACTTTTTCGGCAGCCCTATAGTTGGTGGCATCACAACCAATCCCCCAAATAGTATCGGTCGGGTAAAGAATGGTGCCGCCCAGATTCAACACCTCAATAACTTTTTTTATTTCTTCTTCCATATTTAATATTGAAAGCCCACCTTAAGCGGCCCCAAAATCAGCGGGGTTTTCCGTAGTGCTTTCGGTCAACAAAGTTACAAAAACCCAAAATATCTTTTCCACAACCGAAACATAAATAAAACCGCATAAAAAAGGGCTGCAATATTGAAAGCGCAATAAAATTTTCTGCAAAGAATTAGGTTATATTTGTAGCCCTTTTCTTAGCCCCGGCCCATGGTAAAAAGCCTGTTTTACAAAAAAAGCGACGAGCCGCTGCATGCCTACCTTTTTTACCTGTGCCTATGCCTCATGCTTATTTCCTTGCCCACGTCCATTTATTTTATCAGCGTGGCACAACTGCTTATGGGCGTCAACTGGCTGGCCGAAGGGCAATACCGCGAAAAAATACAGCGCTTTCTGCGAAACAAGCCGGCCGTAATCTTCAGCCTGATTTATCTGGTGTATATTTCCGGCATTGCCTGGACTACCGATCTGGCCTATGGAATCGGCTACGATCTGAAAAACAAGGTGCCGATCCTCACGCTGACATTTCTGATTGCCTCGAACAAGCCGCTGAGGTCCGACAGGCTGCGGGGGCTTATCACCGTTTTTTCGCTAACCGTATTGGTAACCTCCCTTATAGGATTTATCATTTTCCTCAGCCGCGATTACATCAACCCCCGCTCCATTTCGCCCTTTATCTCGCATGTCTACCTGAGCATGATGGTGGTTTTGTCTATATTCCTGATCCCATGGCATACAGTGCAAATAACACAAAGCCCTCGCTGGCATCAACTCTCGTGGCTTGCCTCGGCCTGGCTGCTCATGTACCTGTTTATTCTCAGCTCCATAACCGGCATCCTTTGCCTGGGGGGTGTGGTGGTATTTCTGCTACTAAGGGAAATCTTCAGCAAGTCGCCGCTTTCGCGGAAAATTCTGGCCCTGGCAACCTTTACCGGCATGGCAGCAGCCAGCCTGGTGCTCTTTTTGTATGTGATAAGGCCCCTTACGGTAAACATATCACCCGAGCCGCTGGCACTCACAGAAAAAACCAACGAAGGGAATGCATACCGTCATGACCCTCAAAATCTGCAAAGAGAAAATGGCCACTTGGTGTATCATTATATTGCCGAAGATGAAATAGACACCGCATGGAACGAGCGAAGCCAGATTGCCATTGACAGCACCGACCATTCGGGGCAACCCCTGAAGGCCACGGTTTTCCGTTACCTTTCTTCAAAAGGCCTAAGAAAAGACAAGGAAGGGATCAATGCCCTGACTGAACAAGACATTGAAGCCATTGAACACGGCATCCCAAACTACCTGTATACGCGCTGGCCCAACCTGCTGGTGAGGTTGCATCAAAGCGCCTGGGAGGTTTTTGAATACAACCGAACCGGGAACCCCAGCGGCCACACCTTTACCCAACGGCTTGAACTTTGGAAGGGGTCGGCAGTGGCCTTTAAAGAGCAACCCCTTTTTGGCTGGGGCACCGGCGACATTTTCATTGCCATGGATTACGGCCTTAGCGCCATCGACTCCAAACTCGACAATTTCCGCATGAAGCCCCACAACCAATACCTGGTGCTCCTGATAATGGTGGGCATCACCGGTACGCTGGTATTCTTCCTGCTTTACGGATGGTTTTTAAAAGAGAGCAAGGCATTCCGCTATTTGCCATTCAATATTTTCCTGACAATTATGCTGGTGTCCATGTTGGGAAACAACCCAATAGATGCCCAGATAGGCCTGAGCTTTTTCGTATTTTTCTCCCTGTATTTTGGCATAATGCTTCCTGAAAATGGAACCCAGGAAGCCGGGAAAGAGCAATAGCAATCTTATTAGACTTACACCGCCACATTGTATTGCCTCAGTGCGTCGTTGAGGCTTGTTTTGCGATCGGTGCTTTCCTTGCGTTTTCCAATTATCAGGGCACAGGGCACCTGGTAGGTTCCGGCAGCAAACTTCTTGGGCAGTGTGCCGGGTATCACCACAGAGCGTGCGGGTACACGCCCAACATATTCGATGGGCTGATCGCCGCTCACATCAATAATTTTTGTAGAGGCGGTAAGTACCACGTTAGCGCCAAGCACCGCTTCCTTCTCCACGTATACCCCCTCCACCACAATGCATCGTGAGCCCACAAAGCAGTCGTCTTCAATAATCACTGGTGCAGCCTGCACCGGCTCAAGCACGCCACCAATGCCCACTCCGCCACTCAGGTGAACGTTTTTCCCAATCTGTGCGCAGCTACCCACCGTGGCCCAGGTATCGACCATAGTGCCGCTGCCAACATAAGCGCCAATGTTCACGTAAGAAGGCATCATGATTACATCAGGTGCCAGATAAGCACCGTAACGGGCAATGGCATGAGGCACCACACGAACACCCAGCTTTTTGTAATCTTTCTTAAGCGGAATCTTATCATGAAACTCGAAAGGGCCCACCTCAATAGTTTCCATTTGCCTTATGGGGAAATAAAGGATTACGGCTTTTTTTACCCAGTCGTTAACAATCCATTTGCCGTCAATCTGACCGGCCACACGGAGCTTGCCTTTGTCAAGCATTTCTATTACTTCAGCAATTTTTTCCTGAACCTGCACGTCCTTTAAAAGGCTGCGGTCTTCCCAGGCTTTCTCTATAATATTTTTCAGATCGGTAATGTTTTCCATTTTCAGCATTTTCTTTCACATGCAAAGTTAATCAATTGCCGGGAGCCTTTATTCGACCTTCAACACCCAAACGTGTTCGCCACGGCTTTTCAGGTTGGCCGGCAGGCTTATTTCAAGGTGCTGCCCCCTGTTTCTGTGTCGCAGTTTTCGGTTATCGCCAAGCATTGATACGCTTTTTACTTCGCGCAAAGCGGCTTCTTCAATAATAATGGGACCTTGGGTAAACTCAAAAAGAAAAACATATAATATTTTTCCATCTTTGCTTTGGGTAAAACGAATGTTTTCACCCTGAGAGAAAACGCTGTGGGCTCTCGAGCCATATATGGCTTCGCCATTCTGCCTCATCCACTTTCCGATGCCTTGCAGGCGGTCGTAAGCCTCAGGCGCCCAAGTGCCATCAGGTGCCGGGCCGATATTAAGCAAATAATTTCCGCCTTTACTCACAATGTCAACCAGTTTTTCAACAAGGTCGTTGGTGGTTTTATACACATCGTTGGGTGTGTAGCTCCAGCTGTTGGCCATAGTCATACAGGTTTCCCAGGGATAAGGAAGGCCTTCCTCAGGTATGTGCTGCTCGGGGGTGAGGTAGTTCTGAAAAATGCCGGGCACCTCGCGGTCAACTACGATCAGGCCGGGTTGCTTCTCGCGGGCTTTGCGCACTATTTCGGGCATATTGATGTCCTGGCTTTGTGGGTTGCGCGTCCAGCGGCTGCCTTCGTATTCGGCCAGCAGGTAGTTTTTCACCTCTTCATCGGTTGTTGGCCTCACCTGCCCGCCATCAAGCCAGAGTATGTCAATCTTGCCATAGTCGCTCATCAGCTCATCGATCTGGTTATGGGTGAATTCCACAAACTTTTGCCAGCGCTCAGGGTGTTTCTGAATGGAGTAGTTGGGATTTCGGTCGGACGGCGGAAAATGCGGCCACCAGTAATATTCACTGTTCCAGTCGGGCTTCGAGAAATAGGCACCGGTCCAGAAGCCTTCACTGCGGAATGCATTAAAAATTTCGAGCGTTACATTACTTCTGGGGTTTGATGAAAAGGGTGTGTTAGGGCTTGTGATGCGATAGTTAGTATATTTTGTGTCAAACATGGAGAACCCATCGTGGTGCTTGGTGGTAAACACCACGTATTTCATTCCGGCATCCCGTGCTGCCCTGGCCCACTTTTCAGGGTCAAACTTCTCGGGGTTGAAGGTATGTTGCAGGGCCTCGTATTGCTTCACATAATCGTAATAATTGTCGGCAATACCAGGTTTTCGTCCGCCTGCGGCCCAGCTCAGGTCCTCGGGGCAAATCGACCAGCTCTCCACAGTGCCCCATTGGCTGTAAGGGCCCCAGTGCATCAACAGCCCGAACTTCAGGTCCTGCCACTCCTCCAGGCGCTGCTGAATTACCGGGTCGGGATCAGGAAAATAGCGTTTGCCCTGGGCTGAAAGCACATTACAAAACACCAAGACAGAAAAGCCAAACAGGAAAATTTTCTTCATAAGCTTTCAATTTATATTTCTTTCTCATGCGGAGCCGTTGGGTTCATCACTCATCACTCATTTCTCCGCAACCACCAGCATCTCGAAATCTTCAGTGGTCAATTTGTCCTCTCGGCTGAAAGCCCCCAGTTTCGCACCAAAAATATCTATCTTTTTAAAACGTAGAGATTTCAACAACCAGGTGATCTCAGATGGCACATAATACCTTTCGTTGCATACCAGTTCCCTTTTATTTCCGTCATCATCCTCAATAATGGTGATGTTGTGATCGCGAAAGGTCATTACATTAAAGCTCAGGCCTTCATATTCTGCAGTGCCTTCACCCTTGTTATGGTCCATAAATTCTTTTACAGAATGAAACAGCGGAAAAAGACCGTTAAGGGTAGTAAAGATCAGTTTGCCCCCATGGTTCAGTGCCCTGGCAGCTCCCTGAAGTATCTGAAAGTTCATCTCATCGGTTTCCATTAGAGGGAAAGCACCTTCGCAGATCATTATGGCCAGGTCGAATTCATTATTGAATTCCAGGTTCCGGGCGTCCATTTTCCTGAAATCAATAATCAGTCCTTCGGCCTTAGCTTTTTCACGGGCACGTTGCAGCTGAGAATCAGACAAATCGACACCGGCGACAGAATAACCCCGCTTGGTTAGTTCGATGGCATGCCGACCGGTTCCGCACCCAATATCGAGAATTTTTATGCTTTTGTTAAAACCAGCTTCCTTTTCAATAAAGTCGCACTCGCCAAGAGTGCCATGAACAAAATCCTCTTTATCATATGATTTGGCGTAGTTTTCAAAAAGGGCTTGGTACCATTGTTTGTCGCCAGAATTTTTCATCGGTTTGTGTTTTATTTTAGACGGTCGGATACTGTGTTTTTATTTTTCCTTGAGCCAAGGCCAGAATTGACCTGTTTGCGACAATTAGGGTTTTTCTCCAATAATTTCGCCGCTACGCGGCATTTTTTCTTTTAATGCTAATGCATACTGCCTGCTGCCGCTTTCCTCTCTGCCCTGCGCCCCCAACTATTCAACCTGACTGAGTTCATTAAACATACTCATGAGCAACTCCTTTTCGTGGTCGCCGAAGTACTGCCAGAACATGATGCCTTTCAGGCCTTTTTCTTTCACAAAGCGTGCCTTTTCCCTTATTGATTCAGGGTTTTCGTAGGTTATGAAAATCCTTTCGGTTGGGTTCCACAAGTATGGAGCTACTGCCTTATCATCCCAAAGTTGCTGATAAGCCGGGTTTGACAGCTGGTTTTGCACAATGCTGTGATAGTTGAGGTTAACGCCGGTAAGGCCTGTTCCTGTTTGGTCAAGTCCGTTATTTTCGGGATTCACATCCTTCCAGCCACGTCCGTAAAAAGCAGCGCCGATAAGCAACTTATCATTACTAATACCGATGTTGTTGAAAACTTCCACCCCACCGGCCGTTGACATGGCTGCAGGGTTAAAAGCCGGAGTAAACAGGTTTGAATGATGCCCCGTTGTATTGGCCCACTCTCCCACAAAATCGTAGGTCATAATGTTGATAAAATCAAGGTATTCGGCCACTACATCCATTTCAGTATTATCAAGAAATGCCTGGAAAGATGCAGCCGCAATGGTGAGCAAGTAGTGCTTCTCCCCAGCGCCCAGCTCATCCAGTGCTACACGGCACTCGCGCAGCAGGGCGGTAAAGTTTTCCTTGTCTTCAGGACGGTGTATGTTGTTGTTGCCGGGCAAGCCAGGATATTCCCAATCGAGATCAAGGCCATCAAGCCCATGCTTAACGAGAAAATCAGCGGCACTCTCGATAAACACTGCCCTGCTTTCGGGTGTCAGGGCCATGTCGGAAAATCCGCCTGACCAGCCCCAGCCGCCAACCGAAATAAGCAGCTGCAGGTTAGGGTTCTGCTCCCTAATCTGCCGCAAGACAGCAAAGTTGAGGCTGTCGTTGGAGTAGCCTTCGACAATTCGTCCATCGATAATGTTTGCAAAAGCGTAATTGATATGTGTCAGGTAGCTTCCATCAACTTCAGATTCATCCATAACCCTGTCTCCCGGAAAGACATAGGCAATAATATAATGCGCATCGTTTGCTGATGTTTCATTTTCGGTCAGGCCCGATCTGCATGAATACAGAAACGCCATGGAGATAGCTGCAATAAAAAGGATTGATCTCTTCATAGTTTTATTTTTTGGGTTTTATTTTTGATTTGAAAATAACCACGGTAATAGTTCTTTTTCCTTAAAAACGTAATCCCAGGCATTATGCCCCACCCCGGGATAGAGGGTCAGCTTTACCGGAACGCCGATTTTTTGAAAGGCTTCCACCATTTTGACAGAAAGTTCAGGAGCCACCACAGCATCTTCTTCGCCATGAAAGGCCCAGACATTGACATTACTGACGGCTTCATTGATCATGGCAGGATTTCCTCCCCCGCAAATGGGGAATGCCGCAGCAAAAACTTCGGGCATGCGGTATAGCAGTTCGAAGGTGCCCATGCCGCCCATTGACAAGCCGCCAAGGTAAACACGGTCATTATCGACCCAATCGTTTTCTAACAGCGACTCAAGCAGTTTTATGGCCAGTTTCATGGAAGGTACTAGCTCACCCGATGGATCGAAGGAAAAGCTTCGGCTTCCATCTTCATCGAATTGAAAATTAACATTAGCCCAGAAATCGCCTTCGGCGCATTGCGGAAATACAACTATGGCCGGAAAATTCGCCCTGTTTTCCGCGGAAGCGAAAAAAGAAGCGCCATGCGCCAACTGCTTCTCATTGTCGCTACCTCGTTCACCTGCGCCATGCAAAAAAAAGATCAAAGGGTATTTCGCTTGGCGATCAAAACCCTCAGGAAGCATGATGCGGTAAGGAAGCGTGCCTTCGGCGTAAACAAAGACATCGGCACGGTAAAGATCTGAATGCTGGGCGTGGAGTACCAACAGGTTAAAGACCATGAAGGAAGAAAAAAGTAATTTTCGCATGACTGAATATTTTGGAATCTTACTTACTGCAAGTACCCAAAATTAAACATTTCTGCTTGTGAAGAGAAAAAGACAAATAATTAAAACTCAATTTCAACCAAGTTTGCTTCCCGATCAAGCATTGATAAAAAGATCTTTTCAGAAATGACAGCACCCCCTTTGCGGTATTTGTTTTCTTCATAGATGAAGTCAATAGCCTGGCCATTCACAAATACTTTTTGCGGACTGAAGGTGTTCCCGGAAAGCTTGTACAGAAATTTAATATGCTTTCCCAGAAAGTGTAATTCAGCACTTAATCCGTTAAACTCCAATGGCATAACGGGGTCAATGATAACCTTTCCTGCTTCCCGGCGAAGCCCAAGCAGTTTCGACAAAATAAGCCCGATGAAAATTCCGGGGCCGCTGGAGTAAATCCGCCAGCCACCCCTGAAAGTTAACTTTCCTGAATTGATCTTATGGTAAAGCTCATCGGCTTCATACCTGCTTTTGAATGCAATGTCGGAGCTGGAATAGTAGCAATTCGACTGCCGGATATCGCCCTGCGGAACGACCTCGCGATAATCAACGGGAATAGCCTGGCGCAGGGCGGTGATAAATTCCTTTGCTTTCCCGAGGCATGCCAGTGATTCGGCATAGCGGATATGCTCATGGATATACATCAGGCCGATCTCTCGACCGAAAAATGTACTGCTCTCGGCTCGCTGGAAAATGGTTTGTATTCCGCCACTATATTTCAGCGGCCGGTCCATCAGCCTTGCTCCATCAGGGCCCTTAAGTTTGTTTTCAATAATTTGATGATGAAAAAGGGCCTGTTCTTTGGTGAAAATGCCACTGAGAATACCCCGTTCCATGGGAAGGATACTGTAACTAATGCCGGTCTCCTTGTCGGAGGGATGAAGCAACACGCTGATACTGCCATCGGCTTCAACCAGTCCATAGCCAGATACTATCTTATCTTTAACAAGATACTTATTGAAATCAGCACGAATCCTTTCGCTTATATGATACAATTCGGCGGCTTCTTCCGTCTCTCCATGTTCCTGAAGCACTCCGGCATACTGCATGAATGCCTGGTAGTTCATTTCAACCGTCCAGCTTGAAATCATACGTGATGCAAGTTCTTCGCTAACGGGCTGCAGCGAATCGTTCCAGTCACCACCCCCGTAGGGCACCAGGGCCGTGCCGGGAATAAATGAACTGGTGATCATGCTGATAAGACGGTCCATGTGTTCGCGCAGCGGGGTCTTTTCGGCATGATGGATGCCTTTTTCATTAAAGTAAGGCAAAACTTCATCAAAAATACCAAAATCACCGGTAACGGAAATATAATTGCTCAGTGCTATGATGCACCAGTACACGATATCGCCGTGGGCTTCGTGAGCCCGGATGGTGAAATAACGATCGAACATCCACCACTGTGGCCAGCCGCCATCAGGGTTCTGGTTCGAGAAAATGATACTAATCACTTGGCGGGCTTCCTGATATTTCTGAAGATTCAGCAACAGGTCAACCGGCCCCTGCGACACATCGCGCGTACCCCAGGCTGCTCCTCCAAACTGTTCAAGCCCATAAGGGGTAAGGTAATGGGTTAGGGCATTTACACCAAACCAGGGAAGGATATCCTTAATGGATTCAATGTCTTTTTGCCCGCTCTCCAGATTCAGGTTTAGAGAAAGTTTTTTCCAGGCTTTTATGGCATCATGGAGGTCAGCCTCAAACTGCTGGCCGGGCTTTTCAAAAGTAGTCGCATCAGAATGGGAAACCACCTCACCCAGAATGCTTATACAAAACTGTGAAGTCTCCTTCACTCCAATCACAAAAAGATTCTGATTCAACCGAATTCCATCAGATCGAAGCTTTTCGTCGTGGCCCCAGTCGAAATCCGAAAGTTTTCCCTGAATGATCAATCGGAACCGGCCATTCGGAAATTTCCCGGCAAAAAGGGAATCTGGTCCGGGTTTAAAAACAAACTCATTTTTCTCGCCCGTAATGGTTTGCCAGCCAATATTCTCATCAAAATGATTTGAAACAAGCAGTCCGACCTTTCCACCACTGATTACACTGAAGTCAAGGTTAACCTGCGGGCTTTGCTTCGATGTCCAGGTGCTTACCTGAAAAATGTGCTTTCCGGATTTGTAAATCCAGCGGCAATGGTTCAAACCCATTTCAAAAGCCGATGGCACCCCAAGTAAAAAATGTTTCTCTTCAATTTTCACAAAAATGCGTTGCCCTGCTTCGGATGCCTGATTAAACTGGTTGGAGCAAATCGAGAGAAGGACATTGAAATTGGTATTTCCCTGGGTAAGATGCGAGTTAAACACCCCATAGGCAAAAGGGTTGGTCGAAACAATGCTTTCGTCAGGAACCAATCCGGCCCGTGCTTGCATAATATGTCCGTGGGGCCTGTCGGTTATAATTTCCTTGGCGCGGAGAACCACATGGTGGTGGTCACCCTTAAAAAAAGAGAGGAGCCGGCCATTCTCCTCCTCGATATGTCTTCTTTCCCGGCCAAAAAAGTCTGTGATTTCTTTTTCGGTCAGGTCTTCAACCGGAAGGACTTCAGCAGGGTTGAACAGGCTCTTCGAAGGCGTTTGCCAGCCGGTGTCGGTGGTTTCAAAAATAATATCTGAAAAAACACCTGTCAGGTTAATTAATTTCTCAAGGTCAGCTTTCGAAGTGGCTTCAGGGTGATCGGGCAAAAAAGTTGAGATAATTGACGTTTGGTAAACTTCGCCTGGCTTGAGCCTGAATTTTTTCCCCTGCAAAGCGAGTACTGATGATTCACCGGCATACTCCCCGCCAAGTTTTTCTGCCAGCAAACCTTCAGGAATGCCTGTTTCGCGAAAGACAGGACCCAAAAACTGCATGCCATCAACACTTGCAGCCACAGCCCCTTCAGTGCAGGCCATCAACAGCCAGGGGTGGCCTCCGGCTTCCTTCATATTCTGCCTTACACAGATTACCTCGCCATACCTTTTATCTTTCCATAACAGTCGCTCAATATACTGACTCACATAATACTCATTAACAGGACCCGGCTGCCTGGCCTTCAGTCCCGCATCCTGAACCGCGATAAGGTCGAGTTCTTGCGCTGATTCGGAAAGGTTCTCAATTCTAAAGCTCCACCGCCAGTTGAAGTTTTTCTCCGAAAGTTGCAGTACCAACAGATAATCGAGCCCATTCCACTGACCTTTAGCAAAAAACCGGTTGTTTTCAACCTTAAAACGGCTGTTGCTATCAGGTCCTGTTAAGGCTGCAAACTGCCCGGATTTTGCAAAGTTGCGCAAATAAAAACTGGTTCCCGAAAGCGAATGCAGGGTAGCTTTCCTTAAGTTGATCCTTAACTGACCAGCTTCAATGCTTTCTACCGCGCCATTTTCCAGAAAACTGAACCTTAGTCCTGATTGATTGCTTATTTCCATCTACTGAAATTTTAGGGTCAGCGTAATTTCCTTTTTGTGGTCATGCTGGTAGTTCACCACCACCCTGTCATTTAATCGCAGAAAATTTACCGGTTTGCTATTCAGCTTGGCAGAAACGATCTCTGTTAATTTTGGACCCTCAAACACCATCTCACCAAAAAGGTCGCGCTCGCCCATTAAGGAGAACTTGGCTTGATTTTCCCCTGCTTTAATTTGGAGAATATCAGATGTGGTGTGAAGGACCTTTAATCCGGGCAACACTTCCATGGAAATGGGGCTCAAAACCCCATAAAGCGGAGGCCACAAAATTTCGTCACCTGCCAGCGGAATACTAAACTGTTCGCCGCTTACGGGATGGGTATATAACACCTTCCCATTTTGCTCTTCATTGTAGTAATTGCCAATGAAAAGCATTGCTGAACCTGATGGAGTGGATCTTTGCCTTACGGTGATGTTTTCGCTGGAAGCGGCGGCCTGCCTCACTCCTGCCCCTGCAGCCTTCACCAGGGCTTTAAAAACCTGCTTGTTGCTTTCGGTGTCGAATCCGAGCCACGTGCCTAAATGAATCACTTTCCCTTTACCCAGGGCTTTGCTAAACCCGCAAATCTTCCCCGTAAGGGTGTGTGCGATCACTTCAGCTCCCTTCAGGGCTTCTTCAGAAAAAGTCATCTGCGGATTGGCACATTTTATATCCTTAAACCCCAAAATATCGATAAGCGGCGAATCTATTACGTCTTTACCGTCAGGGGCAATATTCAGCGCATCCCTAATGATGGTGCAGGGCATTTGCGACATCTCCCTGTCGGGGAGGCAGGGATAGATCACCACATGACCCCCGGCCGCGGCATAATCAACAATCACTTGCTGATCGCGGGCATCAACCTCATCGGTGGTAAAAGCCCAAACTTGCTTATACTTCTTGAGGTCAGCAGCAGAGACCTGGCTCAAGTCGGCCATGTCGTAATCGATATTCAGTATTTGCAACACTTTCAGCAAGCCATCAAACCAGGCAGGCCTTCTGATGGCAGCGGGAACAAACTGAAGAGCACTTGCTCCGGTCTCTGGTCGTTCAAGTTCGGTGGCATAGTAGGGCGGATAAAAAAGGACACAAATATCTGCCTTGCGTTTGGCATCCAAAATTACTGGCTCAATGGTTTTAATGAGCTTACTCATTCGGCTTATTAAGGGGAATGCGCTGGTCTTTTTCCCTTCTGCAGTAAGCGGGGTAAACCAGTAAAAGGTATCTCCGGAATAACCTTTACGCAAGGGGTTGCGTCCTTGCGAAAACATATAATAGTTCCATCCCGTAAGGCCATTGGCAATGCTGGCCTTGTAAAACAGCTCCGTTTCGCGGGGATTGGTCACCACGTGGTATTCGCGCGAACCGCTCTGAAACTCTGCTGCAAACAGCGGTTTGTTGCCTTGCATTGCCCGGGTAATATCGTTTATTATCCTGTCGTCGTGCATGTTGCGGTGCGAAACAAATTCGGGAATGTGGTCAATGCCAAAAATGATTTCACTCTTTTCCCCGTAAAGGTCCTGGTACATGGTAATGTTTACTGGAAATTCGTAGCCGTGACCATAGATCCAGCCTGGGAGGTTATGGTACACAGGAACCCCTACTCCCCGATCGCGGGCCATCTTTAAAAGCATCCTCAGGTAGTCGCCGTAATAGGTTCTCCAGAAGCAATGCCACTCATAATCGCGGCCCCGGTCGCCCGGCGAAGCGTAAGGGAGAATCCCGTCCGGAGGCAGCTCCACATCAGCGAAGCTCGAATAGCTGGTTCCCCATTGGTCGTTGATCTCTGAAACACCCTTAAATTTCTTTTCAAGATAGGAGATAAATCGCTCACGAATCCTGTGGCCATAATCGGCCTGGTGTGCAAGCCATGAAAACAGCCCAATTTCATTGCATAGCTGCATCATAATAATGGGGCCACCTGCATTTAACTCATTTTTGCTAATCAAAGGCATTATCTGATCATACCAGCGGGTAACTTTTTCCAGATATTCGGGATGGAAAAGGCTTACGCCTTCGCTGGAAACTGGCTCGCCCTTGCTGTTATGCATTCTCACATCCTCACCCAAATTCTCCAGGAACCAGTCAGGAAGTCCTGCACCCCTGAATTCGGCCAGGATAAAAGGCCCGGGTTTAACAATACAGTGAAGGCCATATTCCTTGCACAATCTTATCCAGCCGATTAAATCACGCTCAGGGATTGATTTTCCTTCAAAATCAAAAACACCTTCTTCTGGTTCGTGCCAGGCCCAGGGCACATAGGTACTGACCGTGCTCAGCCCTGCCTCCACTGCCGCCCTGAGGTGCTTCTCCCACATGTTGCGACGCAAACGGAAGTAATGAATTTCACCAGAATTAAGAAAAGTTTTTTTGTCGTTGAGAATGAAATGTTCCCCTTCAATCCGAAATCCCATATTAAGGAATGTGTTATGTTTAAAAAAATTAATTTAACCTTCTTCTTCCAAATCCCTTGCCCTGTTCCTGATAGTGAGGAGTTCCTTTATCTCAAGCGAGCGCTTTTCGGTAAGTGCATATTTCATTACAAAAAATATGGAAAAGAAACTGAGAAAAATCGGCAATCCGATCTCTACTATCCGCATTCTTAAAAGTGTTAGGGGTGATTGTAATTTCAAGGGCACAATTAAAGCATCTACTGCCCTGATCCCTCGCTCAAAAATTTCAGGATCCAGAGAAGCATCCAGGTTTGTCAGATAGTCTTCAGCAATTTTAACATTTTCAATCAATACCAAATAATGATCCTGACTTTTAGGGTTTTTTTCAGCCCTGGCCTCAAGGTGCACCCTGAGATCTGCAGATCGATTGCGCGCTTTATTGAGCAGTTCTTCCATATTTGCAGTGGCTGGTTTGCCTTGCTTCCAGACTTGTAATTCTGCATTGATCTCTCGTATGCTACCCTCGAGGGCATCAACCCTGGTGACCTGTATCTGATCAAACAAGGTCAGCACAATCAATGAACCGGCCACAAAACTTGCCAGTGCTGTACCCAATTTAATAAACCACCAGAAAATGGAATAAAAACTGCCTTCTGTTCGCTTGCCGGTTTTGAGGTCATCCTCATCGCAAATATCACCAACCATTGATGCCCCAAGGGTAAAGAAGAAGAGCATGCCCACCGAGAGCAATATGGTAGGAATTACAATGAGGTATGGATGATTTGGGTTATAGAAGAAAATTTTTGAAAACTGGGCCAGCACCATAAGCGAAATTGCCACCACCAGCGTATTTCTCTTGCCAATTTTAGGGCTTATTATGTTGAGTGGGAATACTGCCAGCAGGCCGGTAATAGCCCATACGGTTCCGTTAATTCCAAGCAGGTATGCCCCGGCCACTTTGTCACCACCAAACACATAAAAAATCGGGATATATGACCCCAAAAGGTTAACAAAATTAAAGCCCATAGCCAGGGTAAAAATAGTAAGGGTAAGCAGAATAAAGTTTCTGTTTTGAGCGACATGCTTCATATCTTTCCAGAAGGGGGTTTTTTCTTGCTTGACCACTCTTTTGAAGCCTGGCTCACGCAATGAAAAGAACCACCAAAACGACAATGGAACCAGGATAGCGGCGACGAGTATAGAGACGTAGCGCATACCATCAGCTTCGTTGCCGCCGGTCCCCCTGAAAACTTCCATATTGGCCAGTGCAAAAAGCCATGGTGTGCTCATGGCAAAAAGGTTACCTACAAAACTTTTGGCACTGAAAAGCCGGGTGCGTTCATGATAGTCGCTCGTCATTTCCATGCCCAGTGCGCCGTGCGGTATCTCAAAAATGGTGCAGGCGGTAAAAAAGAGCAACAGCGACACAAGGATATAAACCAGCTGGAATGCTTGAAACCCAGCATCAGTAGGGAAATATGACCTTATCAGTTCGCCTTTGGGCACCCACCACATAAGCACGAAAAAAGCGGCAACCAGTATCCCTCCGATCAACAAGTACGGCCGTCGCCGGCCCCAACGGGTGCGGGTATTGTCAGAAAGGTGCCCTATGATAGGATCGGAAACCGCATCCCAAAGGCGCGGAATAATGAGAATGACGCCAAGCCAGAAGGCGCTGAGCCCCAAACTGATATTACCCATCAACCCGACAAGGATACCTGCCACATTGAACAGGGCAATTGGTATTATGCCGCCTGAACCATATGCAGCAAGCTGCGAGAAACGAACACGGTCGTTGTTATTGTTTGTTTTTGAAACCCCTGCTTCCTGCTGGTCCATATGCAAGCATTTATTATGGCGTTAGTAATAAATCTCAACCTCTGCCGGAAACTCCCTGACGAAGATCCTGTTATCACTGAAAGCGCTGCTTTCCTTGCCATTAATGGTCTTAAATAAAAGTTTATTCATAACTTCCACTTTTTCAGGATCAAAATTCTATTGAGCGTCCTACCATAGAAGCAAGGTCTATTTCAAATATTCAAAACCAAGTTTTTTCAACCCTTTCTGTATTGCCGGGTCGGGCATAACATAATCCCAAACCAATCCGGTTCTGAAGTTCTCAATCATTATAAGCATTGGGCCCTGGGCAATCCCGATGTAATCGTCGTTTACCCAGTCTGCGGTGAGGTTAAAAGCATCGTAAAATCCGTATTTTCCCCAAATCCGGTCTCCATAATTGTCGATCATTGACTCAGCAGTAGCCAGGACAATATCAGGGGCAAAGGGTAATGAAGACAAGGCTGCGTAAGGAGCAATGGTCCCATCGTCAAAATAGTTGTAATCTGGCCCTGCAGCGCCCCTTCCGGCATAACCGAGAAACTCCCTGGCACCGAAATTATAGGTTTCACCGGGTCCGTCGCTGGCCGTTACACCCCAGCAGAATTCACCATAACCAACCCAGCCATGTGGATTTTCTATTGCATATTGCTGCTGGGTAAGCGTAGCCCTTCGCGAATTCTCGAAGTAGTCGATTCCGTTTTCTCTCATGGCCTTGTCCCCTAGCCCCCTGAAGTCGATGAAAACATGAGAAAACTGGTGGCCAAACAGTGGTGGAAAGGCCACGTGATAGAGGCCTTCATAAGGCGTTTTCCATTTATAAGTTTCGAGCCAGGCATCATAGCTCCTTTCAACATTCTCCATGCCTGTTCCAGCCGCAAGGATGTAAAGGAACAATCCTTCATTATACCCGAACCAGCCCCAGTTAATCATTCCGTCCTCCGGCTTCCATCCCATTGAAATGGTATGGGGGTGAGGGCTCCCTTCAGGCATATCAAAAAAATTCCAGTCTAATCGTTCAAGCAAACTGCCCGAAAGTTCCCTGATTTTTTTCTCCACATCGTTATCTAAGTTGTAATAGTTCCTTGAAAAAATTACCCCCATCAATAAGAGACCGGTATCAATGGTTGAGAGTTCGCACTCCCAAACACGGGTGCCGGTTTCCATGCTAAGAAAATGATAGTAAAATCCTTTGTATCCTGTTGCGTTGGTATCGGAGCTTTGGGTGGAATTATAAAAAAAGTTCAGTGTGTTAAGTGTTATTTGTGCGGCCTTTTCGCGCGTTATCCAGCCGCGTTCAACGCCAATGGCAAAAACCGGCAGTCCAAAACCTGTTGATGCAATACTTGATGGAGACCAATCTGCCGCCCTGTCCTTTACAATTCCCCATTGAGGGTGGTGCTTGTCCATAAAAAACTGGAAGGTTTGGTACTGAATGGAGTCAAGCATGGCTTCTTGTCCGGCTGATAAGGGATAATTGACCTTTCCATACGATTTGAAATCAATTTCTTCGGTTCTCTGGCAAGATGCCATCACCAGAACCGCCAAAAAAGCTACAATTATTTTCATAATAATGAAATTATATGTTTTTAAATTTTTGTCAGTTTTTTCCAGGTAACCCAACCCCAGTTTCAAAAAAGCTCAAAGCTTTAATAAAGCCTATTGAGAGAAAAGGGCAGAATTGCCGGCCGGTATTAATTTGTGAAGCCCAGCTTATCCATGGCTTCCTGCACCTCGGGGGCCGACATGAACAAGTCCCAGCACAAGCCCGACCTGTAATTCTCAATCATAACCACAATCGGACCCTGATCGATGGCCAGGTATGAGTTGGCCCACCAACCATCGCCAGGGTTAAAAGCATCGTAAAACCCGTAAGGTCCCCAAAGTTTGTCGCCCAGCACATAATAAAAATGCCGCAGCGCTTGCATAGACTCTTCGGGCGTAAACGGCATGGAGGACAAAGCCGCCGTGGGTGTAATGGTGCCATTGTCGCGGGTTGGCTCATGCACGCCATATCCGGTTGGATCGTCGCTGGCCGTGAGGCCCCAGCAATCGGCACTGTATCCCAAATGATTTCCGGGGTTTAAAATGCAATGCTGACGGTTTATGAGGGTATGGTTCACGTTCTGTGTCCAGTAATTGGCATACTGATCGCTAAGGTTTTGAGGGTTCAGGCCCAAAAAAGAATAATGGGCAAAAAACAGCGGCCCCCCAAATGGAAAACCAACGGGAAGCTGAATGCCATAATAGGATTGGCCGTTAACTATTGATCCATTGCGTGCCCAGCCGTTATGATAAACAGAGGCAGCAACAGGGAAAGTGGTTGAAGTGGCCGCCATGAAATAGGTGATCAGCGCTTCATTGTAACCACTAACCTGCATGTTCATGTCCCAGCCAAAATTGGGCGACCAGTGCCAGTATAAAACGTTTTGTCCGCTGCGAGTATACCAGTCCCACTCAATTGTTTCGAGCAGGTTGTTGATTTTATCGATAAGGTTGTTTTCAGAAGTGCTTTCAGAGTCAAGAAACTGTCTTACTGTAAGAAGCCCTGCTGCCATAAAGGATGTTTCCACCAGGTCGCCTCCATCATCCTTTGCACTAAAAGCGATGGTTTGCCCGGTATTGCCATTCATCCAGTGGGGCCATACGCCATGGAAACGGTCGGCTGTTGTTAGGAAATCTACAATTTTAACAAGACGGTTTACACCCTCCAATCGTGAGATGAAACCCCGCTCGATGCCCACCAAAATTGCCATCACGCCAAAACCGCTTCCTCCAATTGTAACGGTGTTACCCGATGCATTTCTCTCACGGGCAAGCCCGCTTACAGGATGGGCAAAGTCCCAGAAATATTTGAAAGTTTGATGTTGCACAAGGGTCAGCAATTCTTCATCGTTTAGGTTGGGAAACTTTGGTCTGGGATCCAGCCCTGTGACAAAATGCTTTAAAAACCCGCTGAAGGTGTAACCTTCTGCCGCAGTCAGTGCAGATGAAATAATGAAGCGGTAGTTATGGTAATATTCCAATTCAGCTGTATTGGAAATGGTAACGGTTTTACTGTCTTCAGAAAGGTTTGCCGAGAAATTCACGGCCGGGAAAAAAGAAAATGCAGATAGGTAATTTTCAGGGTTTAAACCTTCGTTAAACCTGACGATGAGTTCAATATCATCGAAGGCAATATTTTTCAATTGGGCGCTGGTGTTCAGGTTCAGCCCGTTTAGGGTGATAGATTGTATTAGCAAGCTTCCTTGTTCGGTGGTAAATTCAAATGCAATTCCAGGGAAAGTTTCCTTATTGTTGCCCTTCAGTTTATCCGTAATTACTAATTGGTGGGGTTTCAGATAATCTAGGTTGGCAGGCGGGGACAGAACAACAGTTTTATTGTCGTTGGTAAAGGAAAAAACAACCTGCACCTCAGCGGATTCACCATCTTTTTTAAGAAGAATGTTTTGTTTGGCCGATGCTGTATCAACAGCACTGCTGAATTCTATATAAAAACTGCTGGCCACCGGTATATTCTGCACATTTTGATCATGCTGCAGAAGGGTACTACCAGCCCTTGCCCTGATAACCTGCAGGGTTCCTGTTACAGGATCTGGGCTATCATCCTTGCATGCCCAGGGAACAAACAAAATCATCAACAACCCAATAAAACCAAACCATTTTTCCATATTAATTAATAAAAACAGGCAGGGACAGGCCGAAACCCGCCCTGCCTGAAATTAACCAAAATCAACATTTAGGGTTTCTCAGAGTCGTACATCAGTTGAATCTCAACTGGCGACAATGTTTTATGATAAATACGGATATCGTCGAGTTGTCCTTTAAAGTGATTGGCTCCCGGGAAGTCGTATCCACCCCAGGGTTCATTTGCCCACATACTGCCTGCGCGCGACTGGATGAAACCAAATGCAAGGTCATTATTCACGTCAGGCATAGTGCCAGCGTATTTCAAACCCACAACAGTGTGCTGTGGATCACCTGCTGGCCATAAGTTGAAGTTAAAGCTCTTCATTTTCTCGCCATTGTAGTAAAGTATGGCAGCCTTGGTAGCAGCATTGTATGTAAAGGTTACATGCAGCCAAGTATTGCTTACCATAGCAACATAGTTTGCAGGTGTGATAGATTTTGCAAAATCCCAACCCTGCCAGCCGCCATTGTCAGCGTAGGTGGCTTCGCTGGGGAACCACATGTCCTCGCCAATGGTGGTGCCATCGGCCAACTCGTATCGAACGGCAAATTTGGCGCCATCGAGTCCTCCAAAAATTTCAAACTGCAAACCCCAAAATGCCCCAAGACCCATTACGAAATGCCCTTTATCCTGAGGTACTGCTTTCACCCAGAAAGAAATGGTGAAATTATTCGCATTGATCAATTGGTCGCCATTGGGAATCTCAATAATACTGGTAGTGCCGTTAAAACTGGCGGCTTTACCAGCTGCAGCGTTACGTGAGTCAACGTAGGTAATGTCAACAATACCACTGGCTAATGGGTTGAAAGAACCAGCCATATCATTGGCATTGTTTTCAAAATTCCAATGAGCAATGGCACCTGACGGAGCAAAGGCTCCGATTGTTGTAAAAGTACGGGTGACTTCGCTGAGAATTAAGCCATCAACCGATTTTAGGCCAGACTTAAATTTTAACTCATAAAGTGTTCCTGTTCCCAAATCATCAGCAGGTACTATCGTGATATTCTTTCCTGACAAAGTAATGGTCAGGGGAATATTTGTATCGTCATAGTTCTGAGTAAGGGTAATGTTTGCCGAAGTGGCACTTGCTGGATCAATTCCAACATTAAAGGTAGCTACAATGGTTGGATTAACAGGTACACCTGTTGCCGAAGTTGCAGCATTGAGGTCAATAGTTCCGGCAACAAGGGCATCAAGAATAGGATCCTCAGGATCATCCTTACAACCAATAAAAGTTACTGAAATGGCTGCCATAGCAATGACGAGGCCAAAGAAAAAGTTTTTGCGTTTCATAATTAAGCTTGATTTTGGTTAAACAAAAAAAGAAATTACCAATTTGGATTTTGAGTCAGGGTCCCTTGTGAAATATCAATCTCATTTTGGGGTATTGGGAGAAGTTCATGTTTTCCTTGCACAAAGCCTCTTGATCCCAGCACCTGCGAAGCTTTGCCTGTTCTTACCAGATCCCAGAACCGATGGCCTTCAAGGGCGAGCTCCATTCGCCTTTCTTCAATGATCAGGTCGCGGAGCTGGTCCTTATTGGTTATAGTGATATCAGGAAGTATCTGGTCATTACCCTCACGCGCCCTTTCTCTCACTCTGTTTAAGTGCAAAAGAGCCTGATCGGGTTTGTTGTTTTCGTTCAGGGCTTCGGCAGCCATAAGCAGCACATCAGAAAATCTGATGAGCCTGCGGTTGTGTCCGAACTGTGTATTGGTAGAAGTGCCCGGGATCCATACTTTGCGGTTGTAGCACTCCACCTCAATAAGGTTTCCGTCATCATCGAAGGTTTCGTCTGGTGTTGATCCGTCGCCAAGAATAAGAATGCCGTCGATGACATCGCCGAGATCAATTATTGTTCCTTTTAATCTGGAATCTAGTGGATCAAATGTATACCTCAGATCGAGCGTAGGCCGGTTAAAACCCCAGCCACGGTTTGGAGTACCTCTAACCCCCTGGGTGTTCGCATACTGGTTGCCCACTACCCCTTCGGTTTCCATGGCGCCAATTTCAAAAACCGACTCGACACCGTGCTCCCCATCTTTTCCGTTGGCATCTACAAAAACAGGTTCAAGGTCATATTCGAGCGAGTTGACAACCTCCAGTGCGTATATCTCAGCGTTTGGAAAATCCTGCCTGAAAAAGTAAACTTTCGTTATTAGGGCTTTTGCAGCACCTTTTGAAGCCCTTCCAAGATCAGAAGCGCCATATTGACTTTTTTCCGGAAGGTTCTCAACAGCAAAAAGCAAATCGTCAATGATCAAAGCATAGACGTCATCTTTACTTGACCGTGGAACCTGCAAGGCAGGTGTTGTGGTTGTTATAATTGGAACACCTCCCCAAGCCCTGACCAGATCGAAATAATACAATGCCCTTAAAAACCTTGCTTCAGCAATGTATCTATTCCTTAAGGTTGTATTCATATTTATGGCAGGGACTTTTTCAATCACCACATTTGCATACTTTATACCTTGGTATAGAGCTGACCACCAGCGGTCAAGGCCATCCTGGGTAGCAGTGTGGGTAAAGTTTTCGTATGGTCCAATGACATTAAGCTGGTCAGCAGGATTGCTGCCCTTGTGCGCATCGTCTGACATGATATCAAGAATCGGGAACCCGCCCGCATGGTAATGCCAGCCCCGAAGTGTCGAATAGGCTGCATTGGTGGCAAGCTGAGCGTCAGCAGGGGTAGTTGGGAATGACTCCTGGGTGAGTTGACCCTGCGGATTTTGTTCCAAGAAATCTTCACACCCCTGGAAAGCAAGGATGCTGGTCAGTATCAGTATGATTGTTATCTTTTTCATAGCCTGGCCTGTTAAAAAGTTACGTTTAATCCCAATGAGAAAACTGCCGCAATCGGATAGGTACCAAAATCTATCCCATTTGAAAGCACATCGTAGCTTCCTATTTCAGGCGTATAACCTGTAAACTTGGTCATCGTGAAAATATTCGTACCCTTGAGATAGAGTCGCACCTTCTTCATTGCCATTCTGAGTGTTAAGGCTTCGGGAAGCGTATATCCGATCATAACGTTGCGTAACCTCACGAAAGATCCATCCTGAATAAACCTGTCAGAGGGCGTGTAGTTGTAGCCGCCAAAAGAAGGACGAGGTTCAGTGGTGCTTGTCCCGGGTCCTGTCCATCTGTCCCAAACCGTGCGCTCAAAATTGTAAGGATCAGGCCGAACAGCATCTTTGCCATTAAATATTTTGTTGCCGGTTTGACCATGCACATCGATGGAAATATCGAAAGCCTTGTATTGGAATTCGAAGTTCAGACCATAAATAAACTTGGGAATGGGCGAACCGATATAAGTGCGGTCAAGGCCGCTGATTCTGCCATCATTATTCACATCAACAAAGCGAAGATCGCCTGCCTCGGCCTGCGCTGAATGGGGATAACCATCAAGTTCTCCCTGGTTCTGAAAAATTCCGTCGGTCACATATCCGTAAAAAGCCCCTATTGGTAATCCGACACGGCTAAGCGTAACCGGAATACCATTGGCCAGATAACCGCCAATGAGTACCGAGTCAATACCGCTTGCACCGCCAATAGAAAGAACTTCATTGTGGATGGTGGTTCCCAGCACCCCAACACTATAACTGAACTCCCTTACCTTTTCGCGCCAGCGAAGGTTAAATTCAAAGCCGCGATTCAATACGGAGGCTGCGTTGTATCGTACTTTTTGCCCCTGCCCGTTTCCTAAATGACCCGGAGTGGAAAGCTCAACCAGGATATCATCGGTAACGCGGTTGTAAAAATCGAATTCACCAATGAGCCGGTTATTCAGCAATCCTATTTCAAGGCCAATATCAGTCTGGGTAGTGCTTTCCCATCTCAGATCAGGGTTGCCGTTCTTGAAAAAACTGGCAGCCGGATAAGAGGCATCCGGATTAGAAAAGATGGCAAGCAAGTCTGATTGAACTCTTGCAAACCTGTCGAAATACAGGATCTTTTCATTACCGACAACACCCCAGCTTGCCCTCAATTTCAAATTGGAAAACAGCAATACTGACTGCATGAACTCTTCATTAATAATATTCCAACCAAGGGCAAATGATGGAAAGTTGGAAAAGCGGTTTTCCTTGCTGAACTTGGATGATCCGTCGCGGCGGAAGGTAACCGTGGCAATATACCGATTGTCGAAGCTATAATTGGCCCGGAAAAGGAAGGAAATCATTGAATAATAGAGGTTCGGATCGACACCATTAAAAATGTTTTGCAACATATTAATGTTATTGGCCTCATCAAGGATATAAGGGGGAGAAATATACCAGAAGTCACTGTTATCGCGGATCAGGTTTTGTCCTGCCAAACGGAACTCCTCCGATCGGGATCTTTGCATTGTAAAACCTGCTACCGCATTTATATTGTGACGGGTGAGCATTTTATCAAAACTTACCGTATTTTCCCAAAGCCAACTTAGATTGTCGGTATTGCCTTTAAAAATATCACTGAACTCATTATATTGCTGTGATGCGGTGCCATCCGGGTTTAAAACGGCAAAGGATGGAGTGAAACTTTCGGCTTTATTAAAAGAGGCATCAACGCCCAGGCTCGATTTCAGGGTTAAGGCATCTATGGGGTTAGCTTCGGCAAAAATATTACCAACGCCTCTCACACCGCGGCGGAAGTTGTTTGAATATTCCAGGTCGGCCAAAGGGTTACCAACGTTGTAAACCACGCCGAAACTTTCGTCTTCATAATAAGGGTTTAGAAGGGGCTGAGCGCGATAAACCGAATAGGTAACATTGGGCGCATTTTGCTGTTGAAAGGGTGCAAGGGTAAGGTTATTACCAATCCGGAAAAAATCAGAAAGTTTGTAAGTATTATTCAACTTAATGGTAAGACGCTGGTAATTTGATTTGGGAATAATACCGTCTTGCATATAAAGCCCAATACCCACATAATACTGAGTAACATCGGAGGCTCCGGAGATGGATAGCTGATGATTCTGCACCGGTGCACTTTGGAAAATTTGATCCTGCCAATCGGTATTGGGAAGGAGATCCACGTTGTTATAAGTGCCAGGTCTGATTTCGTTGGTGATAATGGCAAATTCACGACCTGACAAAAGATCGATCTTCTTGGAAAGCCGCTGAATTCCATATTCTGATGAGAAGCTGAACAGGGGCTTCTCCTGTCCCAATGTGCCTGTTTTAGTCTGAATCAGGATAACCCCATTTGCTCCACGTGAGCCATAAATGGCGGTTGCCGAAGCATCTTTGAGTACTTCCATCGATGCGATATCGCCTGAGTTGAGAAAAGAAATATCATCAAGAATGACACCATCGACCACATAAATGGGAGAGGAATTATTGAAGGTGCCTACCCCCCTCACCCTCACGGCAGCTCCTGCTCCGGGAGCACCTGAGGTGGTAATGATCTGTACCCCGGTTACCTTTCCTTGCAAAGCCTTTTCAGGATGCAAAGCCGTAATTTTTACAATATCTTCGGCCTTCAGTGAGCTTACCGCACCGGTAAGGTCGCTTTTTCTCACCGTGCCGTAACCAATCACCACAAACTCTTCGAGCTGGGTACTTGAAATTTGTAACATAACCTGGATGACATCTGCAGTGCCAATGGCAATTTCCTGATTATCATACCCGATAAAAGAAAAAACGAGCGACTGATCGCCCGGTCGCACTTCAACCTGGTATGCTCCATTGATATCGGTTACAGTTCCTCGGGTAGTTCCTTTAATCAATACATTTACTCCGGGCAGGGTTTCACCCGTGTCAGAGCCCGTTACCGTACCCCTGATAATACGTTGCCCCATTGCCTGAAAACCCATCAGCAAAATGGCAACAGCAACCATCAAAAGCCTGGGGTAATGTCTGAAATCGAAATGATTTTTCATAGGCAAATGGTTTTGTTGTGATTGATATTTGGGTTAAAGAAGAACTCTCAGAATAAATCAAAAAACAAAAAAAGGCCAATAGAGCTCAGTAGCCCTCATGGTAAACCCATTTTATATTAATATTTTGACTAAGATGAGCATTAAACACGGCAGCAGCATTACACTTTAATTACAAAAAATTACAGATTTCACAGGTTCCTGAGATTACAACTGCGCTTTCTCGTTTAACTGTTTGCTGTAAAAGAAGAAAGGATGTGAGTCCGATTCTGCTGCAAGTTAGGGCCTGTAGCGACCAATAGCAAAACAAACATACCAACATGATTACTTCACCCAAAACGGGAGTAAAAAAGGGACCCCAATTTTACCCACGCAGTTTTTTCTATTAGCATTATAAACCCATTATTTTTAATGGATTAACAACTCCAAAAGTTACAAATTTTTGAAGAAAAAAGAAAGGAGGTGTATAAAAAAAACGAAAAAAAAGAGGTGGGTAAACAACAAAAATGATTAAAATGACAAAATAAATTCAACCAGGTTCTGGTTTGAAAGCAAACCCAGCCTTTTTCTGAGTCGATAGCGTCGCTCCTCAACGCCTCGAACAGAAATATTTAATAATGGTGCTATCTCTTTTGACGAAAGGTTAAGGCGAAGATATGCGCTAAGGCGAAGGTCCCCAGAGGTCAATTCAGGAAATTTGGTTTTTAGCCGCTGAAAAAAGTTTTCATGAGCCTGATCAAAAAGCTTTTCAAACATCTCCCAGTCATGGTCACTTTTTTTACTATTCTCAATCAGCTTACTAACTTTTGAAAAGTACTTCCTTGGAACTCTTTGACCCATTTCTTCCTTTTGTATGCTCAGTTCTTTTTGGATTTCATTAAGGAGCTCATTTTTCCGAATAATGGAAATGGTGTTGTTGGCAAGCTGGTTATTTTTTAAAGAAATTTCCGATTGCAGTTTCTCATTTGTAAGCCTGATGATTTCACTTTCAGCTTGCTCCTTTTGCATTATTATTTCATTCTGCTGGCGTTTCAATTCCTCTTCTCTTCTTTTATAAAACCTTCGCATGTAGGTCAATCTGACATACCAGAAAATCAACAACAAAACAAGGGCATAAAATGCAAAGGCATAGAAAGTAATGTACCAGGGAGCCCTGACTTTAAATGAAATATTTTCTGATTGGGAAATGAAACCCTTATTGCCCAAAGTCCTTACCTGAAAAACGTAGTTATCGGGCGGTAAACGAAGGTAAGTTACTTCCGTTGTCAATGCCCATTCGCTCCAATCCTGATCTATTTGGGAGAGCTTATACTGGAAATATTTCTTTTCCCCAAAAGATCCCCGGGATGAGAACTGAATATTTACGTTATTAAAACCTCTGTTCGGTTTGAAGGTTGCTAAACGGGCATTCCCGGAACGAATTTTTCTTTCGGGATTCTTCCAGAACGTCAGTTCCCTGATTTCGGGCGAGTAATTATTCTCTGGTAACTGATTTATGCGATTGAAGTTCAGAATTGAAAAGCCATTTGAAAGGCATATCAGATGCAGAGTGTCATTAAGGGCAACAATATTTTCGTAATCTTCAACCAACTCAAGACCGAACATTTCCGGAAGAAAACGATACAATAGCATCACATCACTGAACCTGATTTCGAAAAGCCCAAGTTCTTTTTCCTTTACAAACCAATACTTATTCTCCCCAGCGGGGATAATCATGTTTGACTTTTCAAAACCTTCGAGTTTTGGAATGATATCGTAGTAAGGAATAAGTCTTTTGTTTATAGCATCCCATTGAAGTATTGTCTCTCCCGTTAGGATCACAATTCGGTTATCCATCTTAAAAACACGGTTTGAAGGGCTGTTCAATCCAAAATCATCATCGATCTTAATTGTATGGATTGCTGTTTTCAGGTCGCCTGATGGTTGCAACTGATAAATGCCGGCCAGCGAGTGACCCAACCAGATATTTCCCAAATGGTCTATTTCAAGAAATCGTGCAGGCCCTTCAAAACCTGTCAGAACATGGCTCTGGCGCCACACACCAGCGCCCTTTTCATAAACCACCAGAGGGTAATATGTGCTCTGAATAAGGAAATCATCATAAATCCCGGAGAGCTTTTTTAGATTATACCCTCCCCTGACATCGCTAACCTGAATAAGTTTGTTATTTCGGATAAGAAAAGTGCCCTCATTCAGTCCGCAATACAAATCGTCATCAATTTCTTTTAAAAACCATACTTGCCCCTGCGATTCAGAAATTAAGCGGCCTCCGGAGAATTTACCGTTTTCTCCAAGTAAAAAGTAATGGATGCCCTGGTTGGTGCCAACGTAAAGGGTTTCTTTGTAAAACGCAGCAGTGTAAACTGTGCCCATTGCTGATTCAGCATCAATATATAATTCTACCGGCGAATTTAAAGCAATGTAGTCAAAGCCTTTATCCATTCCAACCCAGAGATTATTTTCGGCATCGCTCCTTAAGGCCAGGATCGTATTATTTTGAATTGAATTTCCAGAATGAAGGTGGTGCGCAAGTTTTCCTTCAAGATCAAAAATAAAAACCCCTTTCATAATGGTGCCGAACGCCAGCAGAGGACCAACCCTTACACCATTATTAATTTTAAATTCCCTTAACTGATGATCAGCCTCGTTACTCCATTGAACCCATGATGTTCCATCTGACAAAAACACCCCTTTCGAACTGGTCCCAACAAGAAAAGTTCCTTCCGAAAAAGGCAAAATAGCCTTCACTTCTGTGTCACTGAATATTTCACTACCCTCAATAAAAGACAGTTTATTTCCCTTAATTTCAAACAGGCCACCATCAATTTGCTGAATAAAAAGCCTTTCCCGGCACTGGAGCAAAAACAAAACCGAACCAGGAATCTCCATTTCTTCAATTTCCGAACCATTGTATCGAAGTAATTTTCCGAAGCTCTGAAAATAAATGGAGCCTTCATGCTGCTTGATTCTCCAGAACTCCTCATTCTTCAGGTCAACGCCATTGAGCAAGGGAACAAGAGAATAATATTTCAAATTACCAGTGTCATCTTTTTGCCAGTAGCCGAAGTCTTCAAAAGAGCCGGAATAAATAAGCCCATCTATGAACCTTACAGAGCGAACAGGGGTTTTTAGCGGCATTTCATAAAGACTGAATGATTTACCCCTTAAGATAAGTAAACCATTAGTGTTGCCAACATACAAATTACCTGCATTATCAAGGTCAATTGCCCAGTTTTGATTTCCTGCCGAATAAACCGATCGCTCGTAACTCGTAACGTGGAAAGGAATTTGAGCGCTGCCGGGTAACAGCATCATCAAAATCAGAAGGAACAAAGCCATCCTGCATGAATAAGCCGGAAAGAAGCGACAAGTTTTTTCCATGACACAATATAGTTGGTAATATGGGCTAACCAAAGATAACAAATGTATTTCAGAGGCAACTTTCTCCTTGATTTTTCTTACTTTTGCACATCAAAATAAATTGATGGGTAGGATATTAGCCATAGATTACGGGCAGAAACGGGTTGGGCTTGCAGTGACCGACGAACTAAAAATGATCGCCAACGGGCTGACCACGGTACATGTAAAGGACTTGATGGCTTTTCTGAAGGATTACTGTACACGCGAAACAGTTGAATGCATGGTGGTGGGCGAGCCACGCGACATGAAAAATCAGGCTTCTGATGCAGCGCGCTTCATCGAACCTTTTGTAAAGCACCTGCGTAAGCAGTTTCCTGACATGCGCATTGAACGTATGGACGAGCGCTTCACCTCGCAAATGGCTTTGCGTACCATGATCGATGCAGGCCTGGGCAAGAAAGCCCGGCAGGACAAAGCCCTGATCGACACCATTAGCGCCACGATTATCCTGCAATCCTACCTTGAAATGATCTCAAATTCCGAACAAAGAAAATGATATTACCGATTGTAGCTTACGGCGATCCCGTGCTAAAAACAAGGGCCACCAATATTGAAAAGGATTATCCTGGCCTTGAAGAACTGATTAACAATATGTGGGAGACCATGTACCATGCCAATGGCGTGGGGTTGGCGGCTCCGCAAGTTGGCAAAAGCATACGCCTTTTCATGGTCGATGCCTCGCCCTTTGATGACGAAGATCCCAAGCTGGCCGATTTCAAGAAAGTTTTCATAAACCCTGTCATTATGGAGCAGTGGGGCAAGGAATGGATTTTTAACGAAGGCTGCCTGAGTTTCCCCGACCTGCGCGAAGATATTTACCGCCTTCCGAACATCAGGATAAAGTATTTTGATGAAAACTTCACTGCACATGAGGATGAGTTTGACGGACTTTCCGCCCGCATTATTCAGCACGAATACGATCATGTGGAAGGCATTGTGATGGTTGACCGCATTTCGCCCCTGAAGCGCAGGCTCATCCGCAACAAGCTTACCAACATTTCGAAAGGCGCCGTGCACCCCGACTACCCCATGAAGTACCCCCTTAGAAAGCGATGACCTACCTAAGCCACCGTTTGCCCAACGGCATTCGGATTATACATAAACCCACCGATGCATTGGTGGCGCATTGCGGGCTGACCATCAACGCCGGCTCGCGCGATGAAGAACTCAACGAGCAGGGTCTGGCCCATTTTATTGAGCACGTCATCTTTAAAGGCACACAAAAACGCCGCGCCCACCATATTCTCAGCCATATGGAAAACGTGGGCGGAGAGCTCAACGCATACACCACCAAGGAAGATACATGCATCCATGCTTCCTTTATGCACAACTACTACCAGCGCTGGTTCGACCTGCTGTCCGACCTCCTTTTCAACTCGGTTTTCCCCGAAAGGGAACTGGAGAAGGAAAAAGATATTATCATTGACGAGATCAACTCTTACAAGGACAATCCCGGCGAGCAGATTTTCGACGATTTCGATGGGGTGGTATTTGATGGGCACCCATTGGGGCGAAACATACTAGGCACGCCCAAAAACCTGAAAACCTTCCGCCGCGAACACATTGCCAGTTTTATTAGCCGCAATTATGCCACAGAAGAGATGGTGATCTGCTCGGTGGGACGCATTCCGTTTTCGGAGCTGATTCGCCTTGCCGAAAAATACTTTGGCCATGCCCCCCACAGCAGCCGCGACAACCTGCGGCAGGCCTACAACGGATTTGTGCCAAAAGAGAAAGTGGTGAAGCGCCGCAACCACCAGGCCCACTGCGTGCTGGGTGGCCCGGCTTACAAGGCCGACGACCCAAGAAAAACCGCATTAATACTGCTCAACAACATGCTGGGCGGGCCAGGCCTCAACTCAAGGCTGAATATGGCCGTGCGCGAAAAGCACGGCTTCTGCTACAACATAGAAAGCCACTACCTGCCCTACTCCGACTCGGGTATTTTCAGCATTTATTTTGGCACCGACGCCGATTACATTGACAAAACGCTTTCGCTAATACGCAAGGAGCTCAGCCGCTTCCGCAACGACCATTTGGGCCTGCTTCAGCTCAAAAGGGCCAAGCAGCAGCTCATCGGGCAGGTGGCCATCTCCTTCGAATCGAACCTGGCCGAAATGCTCTCGATGGGAAAAAGCATTCTGCTTTACGATAAAGTTGATTCCATCGAAGAGATCAACCAGAAAATTGAAACGGTAAGTGCCGCCGAGTTGCTCCAAGCCGCCAATGAGGTGTTTGACCCCAGGCATCTGAGCATGCTCACTTTCAAACCCCGGTAAATTATGATTTCGGAAAAGATAGAAGCGTACGCCCGGAAAATGAGCGACCCAGAGTCGCCCGTTTTACAGCGCCTAAGCCGTGAGACCCAGGCCAAGGTACTCAAGCCGCGCATGCTTTCGGGCCACCTGCAGGGCAAGCTGCTCGAAATCATAAGTCTCATTAAACCTTCGCGACGCATACTCGAAATTGGCACCTACACCGGCTACTCAGCTATATGCCTGGCACAGGGCCTTAAGGAAGATGGCTTGCTGCATACCATCGATCATAACCCTGAGCTGGAAGATTTTGCCAGGGCCTTTTTTACGGAAGCCGGCTTGGAGAAAAAGATCATTCAGCATATTGGCGAAGCTATTGAGGTGATTCCACAAATCGACGAAGCCTTTGACCTGGTATTTATTGATGCCGACAAGGAAAACTATGTGAAGTATTTCGAATTGGTATTTGATAAAATGCCCCGGGGCGGCATTGTTTTGGCCGACAATGTTTTGTGGGATGGTAAAGTGTTACAGGAACCCGCTCCCGATGATACTGAAACCAGGGGCATTATACAGTTCAACGAGCATATCAGACAACATACCGGGATAAACCGTGTGCTGATTCCTTACCGCGATGGGCTTACCATTATCAGGAAAAAATAGCAGAATTTTCAGAAAGGGTGTAAGCCCATTTCAAATCCGATATATAAGCGCGGAAACTCTTCCAGGCCTGATTCAGATTTAAAATGATCGGAAAAACGATAGCTTGATTTCAGCACAAAATTGCCAAAACCTATCCTTGCCAGCAGCCCATAATCGAAAGGACTCACATAGTCAAGCCCCGATTTCTTCACCTTCACCCTTTCGCCGGTAGCCTGTTCGAAAGAATATACATGCCTTGAGGCAAAGGTCCAGTTGCCATACACCCCAACATCTAAGAAACGGCCGATAAAGTCGCCGCGGCGTTTTTGCCAGTTGAAACGCTGATAAAGCCCCAGGCCGGTTTGCACCAGCACCAGTTTTTCACTTTTCAGCGACGCGTCGCCCATTAGGCTGGCTACTTCCCAAGCGGAAGGTGAGTATTGTAACCTGCTAAAGCTCCAATCGGCCCCGGCCGAAAGGTAGTGTGTAAACTTCCTTTTGTAGCGGACTCCATATTCAAAGGCCCACGAATCGGCCGTTTTAATTTTACCCGTGGGGCCGCCCGCGCCACCAGCGAAAAAACCCATTCCAATAAAAGGGTGCCTGTAATGCTTGCGGTTCATCCCATATTCCGACTTAATCGTATCGCCCTGCAGGTCTTCATAAACCAATACCTCCTGCGCTTTGGCAGGAAGGCTTGCAAGCACACAAATCAAGATCAGCACAAAAAATCGTATCTGCATATCATAAAAAGTTTTAAAAGGTCCAGGCAGCCGTGTAACCTGCCAGGTGAACCAAAATTTTATGCCCGGGCTCAAAGTCGCTCAGGCTTAGCTCAAGCACCTCGGTTTCAGTGGCCAGCAGCACAAAATATTCCATTACCCAGTCGCTGGCATCCCTCACCTGGTAGTAAAGGTATCGATCCTGACGATCAAGTCCGGTTTCGTAGAGGATTTTGAGGCGACTTATAACTTTCAGGGTATCCTTGGTGCTTACAATATCAAAGGTTGGCTGAATTTCCAGCGATTTATTTCTGAAAAAGTAATCGGCCTGAGGAATGCCATACCCGTGCGAATAGTCGAAATAAGGAAACAGGGTGGCGCTTTGCTGCATGGCATCAAACACCTGCTGGTTGGTCCAGTCAGGGTGCATTTGCCACAGACAGGCAGCGAAGCCGGCCAGCAGGGGGCTAGCAAAGGAGGTGCCCTGTGTGCGTTTAAACCCGGTTTTTCCTGCGGCATAAACCGTCCCCAGAGCCGAGACTGAGGGGCTAAGTCTGCCATCGGCGGTAGGTCCCCTGGAGGAGTAATCGGCCCGCAGCAAGGAGGGAAAATCGAGCGCACCCACCGACAGCACTTCCGGTGCATCGGCCGGCGTGCCGATAATTTTCCAGCTATTGGTGCTGCCCTCATTGCCGGCAGCATTCACTATCAGTATACCTTTTTGGAAGGCGATGGCGGCGGCCCTGGCCACCAGCGAACTGTTTCCGTCCATATCTTCAGGGAAGTATCGGTGGCGGGTGTATCCCAGCGAAGAGTTAATAATGTCGGCTCCATGCTGATCGGCCCATTCAACAGCCGCCAGCCAGTTTTTTTCTTCTGAAAAATACTCGGTCCAGGTTTCGGTGCGGGCCAGCAAAAACTCAGCACCGGTAGCCAATCCCATGGGCACGCTGTCGACCATGCCCCCTATCACAGACAATACGCTGGTGCCATGGCTGTTTTTATGAAACACACCTTGCTGGTTGCGCACAAAATCGCGGGTGGCCACAATACGGTTTTCGCTTCTTATGTGTAAAAAAGCCGGATGCTGATCAGCACCGGGAAACCCGGCATCGAATATGGCAATGCGAATGCCGTGTCCGTCGTAACCGTTTTTATGAAACCACCGGCCCTTTAGGTGAGCGATATGCGCTAGCAGCAGATCCATCTCTTTAGTATTGAAACTAGAAATGATGGGGTCATCCTCTGCAAGCCCGGCAGGAACCAGGTCCAGGGTCATGGGCTCGATGCGGTCAACAAAAGGAAGCCGCTCCACGGCAGAAAGTTGCTGCGGGCTGGCATACACGCTTGCGGCATTAAACCAGCGCGAAGCAACATCAACCGAATCAACCAGGCCAACAATGGTTTGCAGATAATCTTCCCTTACGGGGAAATCCAGCGCATCGAAAAGATCCTGTCCGTGCCTGAGACGGCGTTCAATGGCCTTCGGATGAAAAAAGGCGTGCGGATCGAAATCCACGCCTTCCTTGTCGGTAAAAAACACCCAGACATTTTCTGTGGCACTGCTCTCAGGCAGGAACCCGGCAGACTGTGCCCCGGCCGGCCCCGGAAAAACTACCGCCAATAAAAGTATCCAGATAATATTAATCAGCTTCATGAAACTTTTTTACAGATTTTTTATGACCATGACAACTTCCTCCATCTGCCAGCGTGGTGTAGAGGTGGCCCCTGTAATTCCGGTGCTGCTCGCGCCATCAAACCATTCCTTTTTCAGCTCGCCAGACTGCT
>Ga0209498_1000111_pt1 | contig 45544 bp, 36 predicted proteins | sample WalLakDeSediment_FD_184131 | JGI IMG/M metagenome (GOLD analysis project Ga0209498, IMG submission 184131) | Lake sediment microbial communities from Walker lake, Nevada to study Microbial Dark Matter (Phase II) - Walker Lake 11/02/13 Deep... | ecosystem: Environmental > Aquatic > Freshwater >... | reverse complement strand
GGGTCGCGCGTGTACAGGGATTGCTGCTCGTAGCCTTGCGGCTGATGGCCGAATTCCTCGAACAGCGGGCGCTCGAGATGCTCCGGCAGCGCGTAGAACACAAACATGCGATTGAAATTCCATTTCGGCTCGGTGTACACGAAGGTGCAGCGCTTGGGGTCGAGCGGATCGATACGGATTTCCTCGACCTGGCGGTAGACCTCGATGGAAGGCACGCCCACGCTGCCGCTCAACGCCACCTCACGGGCGAAAGCGAAGTCGCGGCAGGTCACGGGCATGCCATCTCCCCAGGTAGCCGTCTCGCGGATCTCCCAGTCGGCTTCTATCTTGCGTTGCCCATCGGCATCGACGAATCGTGCCAGGCCGTTCTCCATGGTCGGCATTCGGGTCGCGAGTTGCGGCTGCCAGACGGTGTGCTCGTCCAACACCACCAGGGTGCGGTTGACCATGCGGTAGAGATACGCCGTGGCCGACATGGACGAGGCCAGCGGGTTGAGATCCTCGAACTCCTGCGTGATGCCGATGACCAGCTGGGTGTTGTCGGGCGGGGCCACGACATCGGGTGGCCTGATCAGCGCATACGCGACTCCAATCAGCGTGGCTACGCCTGCCAACACGGCCAGGTTGCGAGTCGCTCGGCGGCCCATCATGCAGGTACCTTCCGGGCGGCGCCGTCGTGGATCGTGCTGGCATGGGCGGTCGCATAGAGCCTGCAAGCGACGCGATGCCCCGGCGCCACCTCGTCCAGCGATGGATACGCGCGGTCGCAGCCGTCGAAAAACTTCGGGCAGCGCGGGTGAAAGTGACAGCCGCGGGGCGGCGCGATGGGGCTCGGCACCTCGCCCATCAGGGCGGGCTTCATCTGCTTCTTGCCGGCGCCGACGCGCGGAATCGCCTCGATCAGCGCCTGGGTATACGGATGGCGGGGATTGCTGAACAGTTCGGCCTTCGGCGCCATCTCGATGATCCTGCCGAGGTACATCACCGCGACCCGGTCGCAGAAGTGGTCGATCACCGACAGGTCGTGGGAGATGAAGACATAGGTGAGCTTGAACTGCGCCTGCAGATCTTTCAGCAGGTTGAGGACCTGGGCCTGAATGGACACGTCCAGCGCGCTCACCGGCTCGTCGGCGATGACCAGTTCCGGATTCAGCGCGATGGCGCGGGCGATGGAGATGCGTTGCCGCTGACCGCCGGAAAACTCGTGGGGATAACGATTCAGGTAAGAAGCCTTCAGGCCCACGGTCTCCAGCAACTGCTGGGCGCGCTGCTGCCGCTCCCGCGCCGGGCAGACGTCGTGGACCTTGAACGGCTCGCTCAAGATGCGCGAGATGGTCATCCGCGGATCGAGTGATGCGAACGGGTCCTGAAAGATCATCTGGATGTTCTTGCGCATGTCGCGCAGCCGTTCGCCTCGCAGCGCGCGGAAGTCTTCTCCCCGGTACTCGATGGTGCCGGCGGTGGGCTCGTACAGGCGGATCAGCGTGCGCCCGAGCGTCGACTTGCCGCAGCCAGATTCGCCCACCAGCCCGACCGTCTCGCCTGGAAAGACCTCAAGATCCACGCCATCGACGGCCTTCACCTGGCCGACCTCCCGCAGCAGCAGGCCCTTGCGGATAGGGAAGTGCTTCTCGAGACCGGTTGCGCGCAGCAGAGGCGTCATGTTGGCTCCAGCGGGTTGAAGCACGCAACCTGATGCCCCGGCGCCAGGGTCTGCAGCGCCGGCCGTGCGGCTCGGCATTCGTCGCTGACCCGTGGGCAGCGATTCTGGAACGGGCAGCCGGCGGGCAGCTCGAACAGCGATGGCACCGTGCCCTCGATGGTCGGCAAGCGCTCGAGGCGGCGGCCGAGTTGCGGAATCGACAGCAGCAATGCAGCGGTGTAGGGGTGCCGCGGACCGGCGATCAATTCGCCGGTCGGCGCCATCTCACAGGCGGTGCCCGCATACATCACCAGCACGTCGTCGGCGATCTCCGAGATCACCCCCAGGTCGTGGGTGATGAACTGCACCGACATGTCCAACTGCTGCTGCAGGCGTTGGATGAGCTCGAGGATCTGTCCCTGGATCGTCACGTCGAGCGCCGTCGTGGGCTCGTCGGCGATGAGAAAATCCGGTTCGCAGGACAGCGCCATGGCGATCATCACGCGCTGCCGCATGCCGCCGGAAAGCTGGTGCGGGTAGCTGGCGTAGCGTTCTTTCGGGGCAGGGATGCCCACCATGTCGAGCATCTCCAGGGCGCGCTCCCGGGATGCCTTCCGCGGCAGCGACAGGTGCCGCATGATCTGCTCGTCCATCTGGTAGCCGATCGTCAGCACCGGGTTCAAAGCAGTCATCGGCTCCTGAAAGATCATGGCCATGCGCCGACCGCGGTAATCGGCCATCTGCTCGTCGGAGAGTTCGAGCAGATTCTCCCCGTGCAGATACACCTCGCCGGCGGTGATCTCGCCCGGATGCTCGATCAAGCGCATGAGCGAGTAGGAGGTGACGGACTTGCCGCAACCCGACTCGCCGACGATACCGAGCGTCTTGCCTCTCTCGATGTCGTAACTGATGCCATCCACGGCGCGAATCGGGCCGACTTTGGTGTGGAAGGTAGTTTGCAGGTCGCGCACCGAGATTACCGCATCGGACATCGACAGTCTTTCCTTGTTCCGCAAGTGCGATCTGGGCGCTGGCCCGTTGTTAACATAGCGTCGTGTGTGTAGCAAATGGTTTCGGGCGTTCGCGCATGATCGATCCGCGTTACTGGCCGACGCCGAATTGCAAGAAGGTGACCATTCTGCCGGAGGAGTGTGGCCTGGCCTATCGCTTGGTGCCATGCAACATCGGCCCTCACGCCGCGGCGACGGACAACCTCGTGTGCTCCGAACGCCACTCTCTCCGAGTAGCAGCAGTCCTGCCCGGGGCCGACAGCGATGCCGCCCCCGTTCTTCTGTAGAGGACCCGCGGCGAGGCGGTCCGGGATTCCCCTCGCCGGCATTCTGGACTACGCTGCCGGCTCAGCCATCGGCCACATCCTGGAAACGCTGCATGACTTTCTCCCTGACCCGGGCCCTCACCGGCCTGTCCCATGACGCCGACTGGATCGGCGTGCGGCACTACCGCGAGCAGACGGCATTCCGCATGGCACGCAACGGCGCGCTCAGCAAGAACACCACCCAGACCCAGGACGGGATCATGGTGGAGGTGCTGAAGGACGGGCAGTTCGCCTACGTCGGCACCAGCGACCTGAGCCAGGCGGGACTGCAGGCGGCCTGCGAGCGGGCGCTAGCGATCTGCCGCAAGGCCAGGCGCCTGAACCTGTTCCCCTTCGATGCCTCGGTCCGGCCCGACGAGTCGGGCGACTATGTCTCGCCGGCGCAGCGGCCGCTCGAAGAGCTGTCGCCGCGCGAAATCCAGGCGCGCCTGATTGAGCTGACGAAAGTCCTCAAGGCGCACGACAAAGTCATCGAGGCCTCGGCGTGGGCGATGCTGACGCAGACGCGGATCGCATTCGCCAGCACCAGCGGCGCGCGCTGGGTGCAGGACTTCAGCATCGTCACGCGCGACCTGATCGCCACCGCGAAGGAGGGCGCGGAGATCCAGCGCCGCTCGCTGGGCATGCAGGGACGCCAGTGGGGGGCGGAATCGCTCGATCTCGATGCCCTCAGGGTCGAGGCCACGCGCATCCGGGAGCAGGCCGTCGAGCTGCTATCGGCCGCGGAGTGCCCGACGGAAAACACCGATCTCATCCTCATGCCGGACCAGCTCTACCTGCAGGTGCACGAGTCCATCGGCCACCCGCTGGAGCTTGATCGCATTCTTGGCGACGAGCGCAACTATGCCGGCTGGAGCTTCGTGTCGCCCGAGGATTTCGGCTCGCTGCGCTATGGCGCGGACATCCTCAACGTGAGCTTCGATCCGACGTTCCCCGGGGAGATGGCGTCCTACGCCTTCGACGACAACGGGGTGCGGGCAAAGAAGGAACTGCTGATCGAGAACGGCATCCTGAAGCGCGCCATCGGGGGTATCGAAAGCCAGGCGCGTGCCGGCATTCCGGGCGTGAGCTGCGCACGCTCCGCCTCCTGGAACCGGCCGCCGCTCGATCGCATGGCGAACATCAACATCGAGCCGGGGGAGTCGAGCCTGGACGACATCATCGCATCCACCGAGCGGGGCATCCTGATGCAGACAAACCGCTCCTGGTCGATCGACGACTACCGCAACAAGTTCCAGTTCGGTTGCGAGTACGCCCAGCTCATCGAGGACGGGGCCGTCGCGGGGACGCTGAAGAATCCCAACTATCGCGGCGCCACCGTGCCCTTCTGGAACAGCCTGTCGCACGTCGGCAACGGGGCAACATTCGAAATGTGGGGCTCGCCCTATTGCGGCAAGGCCGAACCCAACCAGGCCATCCGCGTGGGCCACGCCATACCGGTCTGCAAGTTCCGCGGCATTGAAGTGTTCGGAGGCGCCCAGTGAGCGCTTGGGAACGGGTCTTCGAGGAAGCCATGGAGACCGCCTTCGCCCAACTCGGGCCGGACGAGGTGCTGAACCTGAATTTCTGCGCCGAGGACACGAGCTTCCTGCGCTTCAATCGCTCGAGGGTGAGGCAGGCCTCCGCGGTGGAGCAGGCGACTCTCGAACTGGAGCTGGTGATCGGGCCGAAGCACGAGTCCCACACCATCAACCTGTCGCCGAACGGCGCGCTCAACCGGACCGCAGTGCTGGATGCGCTCGGCACGCTCCAGGCCGTGGTTCCGACGCTGCCGGACGATCCGTACCTCAGCCCGGTGGAGAACCACGGCTCCAGCCGGGTGGTGAACGCCGGGACGCTGCCGTCGCCGGACGACGTGCTGGAGTTCGTCGCGGCCGAGCTGCAGGACATCGATCTCGCCGGGATCTTCATCTCGGGCCCCCTGCACCGGGCGAACGCCAACTCGCTGGGCCAGCGGCACTGGTTCTCCGCCGCCTCGTTCGTGTTCGATTATTCGCTCTATTCGGCCAAGCAGAAGGCGGTGAAGGGCGCCTATGGGGGCGCGCACTTCGACCCGGCCGAGCTGCGGGCCGTGATCGGCGAATCGGTGCAGGCGCTCAAGGTCATGGACCGGGAACGGAAGGTGCTGGCGCCGGGCAAGTACCGCTGCTATCTCGCGCCGGCGGCGGTGCAGGAGATCATGGGGATGCTGAGCTGGCACGCGCTTTCGGCCGGGGCCTACAAGCGTGGGGAGTGCAGCCTCATGGAGCTGGTCGACCAGACCCGCTCGCTCAGCCCGAAGTTCACCCTCAACGAGGACTACTCGCTCGGGCTCGCACCGCGCTTCAACGAGCGCGGCGAGGTGTTCGCCGAGAAGCTGCCGGTGATCGAGAACGGGATCCTGAAGAACCTGTTCATCAGCGCCCAGACCGAGAAGGAATACGGACTCGAGTCGAACTTCGCGAGCGAGGACGAGGCCCCCCGCAGCCCGGTGATCGGCACGGGGAGGCTCGCGCGCGAGGATGTCCTCGGCGAGCTCGGCACCGGCCTCTACCTGTCGAACCTGCATTACCTTAACTGGTCTGACAAGACCAAGGGAAGGATCACGGGGATGACGCGCTTCGGTTGCCTGTGGGTCGAGAACGGCCAGATCGTCGGCCCGATCGCGGACCTGCGCTTCGACGAGACGCTCTACCACATTTTCGGCACGGGACTGCTCGAGCTCACCGCGTTCGCCGAGTCGGACGTGGAGGTGATGACCTACGACCAGCGCCACGTCGGCGGCAAGCGCTCCCCCGGGATGCTGGTCCGGGACATGAGCTTCACGCTCTAGCCGCGCTCAGGGCAGCGCGGCTTCGCCTTCCAGCCACGACTGCTCGCGCTGCCGGGTGAACTGGCCCACGTAAAGCGCGTGGTAGCGGCCGCGGCGGTACATCAGTTCGGCGTGGCTGCCCCGCTCGACGACGCGCCCGGCGTCGATCACCAGAATCAGGTCCGCCGCGCGGATGGTCGAGAGCCGGTGGGCGATGACGAACGACAGGCGGCCCTTGAGCGCCTTGTTGACGCCGTCCTGGATGAGGCGCTCGGTCTCGGTGTCCACGGAGGACGTGGCCTCGTCGAGGATGAAGACTTGCGGGTCCGCGAGCACTGCGCGGGCGAGCGAGACGAGCTGGCGCTCGCCGGTGGACAGCCGGCTGCCGCGCTCGCCGACGTCAAAGTCGTAGCCGTCTTCCAGCTCGCTGATGAAAACGTGCGCGTTGACGAGCCGGGCCGCTGCGACGACCTCCTCGTCGGTCGCATCCAGCCGGCCGTAGCGGATGTTCTCGCGCACGGAGCCGGAGAACAGCACCGGCGACTGCAGCACGATGCCGAAGTTGGATTGCCACCACTGCAGGGCGCGCTCGCGGTATTCCACGCCGTCGATCTCGATGCGCCCCTGCGTGGGCTCGTAGAAGCGAGCGAGGAGGCTGACGATGGTGCTCTTGCCGCCGCCCGTCGCGCCGACCAGCGCGATCGTCTGGCCCATGCGCACCTCGAGGTCGAAATGCTCGAGCACGGGCTCGCCGGCCTGGTACCAGAAGCCGACGTCCCGGAAGGCGATGCGCTCGATCCGCTGCGGATAGCCGTCGATCGCGACGTCGTCCCGCGCGGCGCCGCCGGCATACTGCAGGATGCGTGCGCGCACGGCCGGGGAATCCCCGATCTCCGGCTCGGTGTCCAGCAGCGACTGCACGCGCTCGGCGGCCGCCTGCGCGGACTGCAGGTCCGTGAAGCGGCGCGCGAGTTCCTCGATGGGCATGTGCAGGAAGGCCGCGAACTGCATGAACGCGATGAGCGTGCCGAGCGTCATGCCGCCATCCGCGGCGCCGAGCGTGACGCCGCCGCGCCACAGCACGAGGCCCACACCGAGGCTCCCGAGCGAGATCACCATTGGCAGGTAGGCGGCGGACTGCAGCGCATTGCGCATGCAGTACTGGAACATGCCCGAGGACAGCACCTGGAATTCGCCGAGGGCTTCCTGCTCGCGCACCAGGGTCTTGGTGGTGCGCACCCCCGTGATCGCCTCGTTGAACGCGGCCGTCATCTGCGAATTCGTCTTGCGGATGAGGCGCGAGCTGCGGAGCAGCTTGCGTTGGAAGAACACGCTGATGAGTGCGAGCGGCGGCACGATCGCGATCACCGCCAGTGCGAGGGACCAGTTGACCCAGAGCATGGCGATGACGATGCCAAGTATCAGCGAGGATCCCCACACGAGGTCGAGCATGAACCACGGCAGCAGCGAGGAGATCTTCGAGACGTCCGACGTGACGCGCGTGACGAGCCAGCCGACGGGGCGGACGTCGAAGTATGAAAACGACAGCGCCTGCAGGCGCGCGAAGGCCTGCTCGCGCAGGTCGAAGGCGACGCCGGTCGCGATGCGGCCCGCGAAGGTGATGAACAGGAAGATGCACGCCGAGAGCAGGGCGCACAGCGCGAAATAGAAGCCGGCGATGCCGTAGAGCCTGCTGGTGAGGCCGTTGGCGACGGCCTCATCGATCAGCCAGCCGATGGTGAGCGGAAAGAACACGTCGATCGCTGCGACCAGCAGGCCGGCGCTGCTGAGGCCGAGAAGCTGCCTGCGGTAGGGGCGGGCGTGCCCGAGCACGCGCCGCCACAGCGCCAGGTCGAGCTGGCGGTGGTACTCGTCTTCCTGGAAAGCGAATTCGCTCATTGCTTTGCTGCTCCCGCGCCGACGGCAAGCCCGGCGGCCAGCTCGCGGTCACATTCCTCGGCCGCCTCGCCTTGGGCCCGCCAGAGTCGCGCGTAGAGGCCGTCCCGGCGGAGGAGTTCCTCGTGCCGGCCGGATTCCGTGACGCGGCCACGGTCGAGCACGATGATCTGGTCCGTGTGCATGACGGTCGAGACCCGGTGCGCGATCAGGATGGTGGTGTGGCGGCCCTCGCGCGAGCCCAGCGCTGACAGGATCATCGACTCGGTGTCGGTGTCCACGGCGCTTAGGGCGTCGTCCAGAATCAGCACCGCCGGGTCCTTGATCAGCGCGCGCGCGATGGCGACGCGCTGGCGCTGGCCGCCGGACAGCGTCACGCCCCGCTCGCCAACCAGCGTGTCGTAACGATGCGCGAAGCGCTCGATGGAGTCGTGCACCGCGGCGACGGTGGTGGCCTCGATGATCTCCGTCTCATGGACGCCGGGACGGGCCAGGCTCAGGTTGTCGCGCAGCGTCTTGGAATACAGGAACGGTTCCTGCATGACGACGGACATCTGCGCGCGCACGAAGCCGCGATCCAGTTCGCGCAGCTCATGTTCGTCCAGGCGGATGGCGCCGGCGTCGTAGTCGTACAGCCGCAGCAGCAGGTTGATGATCGTGCTCTTGCCTGAGCCGGAGGGCCCAAGGATGGCGAGCGACGACCCGGCCGGAATGCGGAACGACACCTCGCGCAACACCGGGGAGTTCTCCGAGTGCGCGAAGCTGACCCGGTCAAAGACGATCTCGCCGCTCAGCGCGCGCGGGGGCGTCGCCGCCGGCACGCTGTCGGCGGCCGATTCGCGCGGTTCGCGCAGGATCTCCTCGATGCGGTCGAGCGCGACGATGGCCTTGCCGAGATCCGTCAGTATCCGGCCCATCTGGCGCAGCGGCCACATGAACATGCTGACGGCCGTGACGAAATAGAAGAACGCGCCGACCTGCAGCGTCCCGAGCGCGAGCCACCAGGCGCCGGCGCACACGACCAGCGCCCGCTGCGCGAAGCAGATCAGGTCGGAGCTCGACCAGAACCACGCCAGGATGCGGTAGAGGCGAAAGTCGAAGTCGCGGTGCGCGGTGTTGGCTTGCCCGAACTTGCGTTCCTCGAAGTCCTGCCGGGCGAATGCGCGCACGACGCGGATGCCGGCGAGGTTCTCCTGCACGGTTGCGGTCAGTTTGGCCTCGGCCTCGTCGGTTTTCTTGAAGGCGGACTTGACTTTGAGAAAGAAGAACACGGAGAAGCCGACGATGACCGGCATGAGCAGCACGCTCACGATCGTCATGCGCACGTCGATCGCCAGCATCAGCGGCAACGGCACCAGGAACATGATCAGCGCGCGGCCGATCTCGACGACGTGCGAGGTCAGGAAAGTGCGCACGGTCTCCACGTCGGAGGTGGCGCGCTGGATCAGGTCGCCGGTTTCGGCGCGGTCGAAATAGCGGCAAGGCAGGTGCTGCAGGTGATCGTAGACCCGGTCGCGCAACTGTCGGATGATCGACTCGCTGGCGCGGGCCGACAGTCTGCTGCGTACATAGGTGAACACCCCGGCGATGGCGCTGAAGGCGAGGATGAGCGCCGCCGGCCACCACAGGTTGTCGCGCAGGAAGGCCTCCCCGCCGAGTCGATCGACGGCCCAAACGGTGAGGCGCGACGGCGCCGCGTCGCCTTCGCCCGCCAGGAACACGCCGTCGATCACGATCTGCGGCACCAGCGGAGCGAGATACAGGAAACACGAGGCGAGCACGAGCGCCACGGTGGCGGCCGCATACCGCGCCCGCTGTCCGCCCAGCAGCGTCCAGAACAGCTTGAATCGATTCGTCTGCGCCTTCATACGATCTCCGCCAGCGTGCGCTGGCCGGCTGTCAGTCCGCACAATGCACCGGGAGGCATCTCATGCGGCAGGGAAAGCGGGCTGACGTATCGGTATTTCTCCGGCACAAAAAAGCCCGCTCTGGACTGGAGCGGGCCTTGTAAGCAGTGGCTGCGTGCAGCGCAGCCGATTACCCGCTTGAAGCCTCTCCAGGGGTCAGGATTTCAAATCGGGCCATCGGCATGGGACATCTCCTCTGCAGGCCGCCAAGAATAGCGTCCATCCGGCCAAATGCAAGCGTGGCGGCGCGCACGGCATGACGCAAACGCAGCAATTTCTGCGGATTTTGTGCGCGCAGTGAAAGCGGTTACATTCACGCCCTCATCGGCTGGCGACGGACCGCGGATAACAAACCTATGCGAGCAGGAAAGTCGGGCGAGAGTCGAATCGGACTCTGGGTGGGATTCGGACTCGTCACGGCGCTGCTGGTGTTGCTGATGATCCAGGTGGATCGGCAATGGCAGCGCATGGCGGAGATGACGCGAACGCTGCAGGAGCAGTCGGGTGACATCCGCCGCACGCGCGGCCTGCTGCGCGACCTGGAAGCCACTTTGCGGGCGGGCAACTTCGGGGTCGCCCACGGGACGGCGGGTGCCGGCGGGACGGCGATGGGCGAGCGGGACGGCTTCAGCCGGGCACGCCGCGCCACGGAGCAGCCTGACTATGCCGCCGGCGACTGGCTGATGCTTTCGTTCCCCGCCGGCCTGAGCAGCCTCACGCCGCTGGTCCCGACCGACACGTACAGCCGCGTCGTGCAGGATTACGTCCTGGACCGCCTGCTGGTCCGCGACCCGGTCACGCTCGAGTGGCAGGGGCTGGTCGCGGAGGACTGGTCGGTGTCGGCGGACGGGCTGAAGCTCACCTTCCGGCTGCGCCGGGACGTCAATTTTTCGGACGGCGAGCCGCTCACCGCGCACGACGTGGCCTTCAGCTTCGACTTCGCCATGAACGAGGCGATCGCGACCCCGCGCACGCGCTCGCTGCTGAACCGGATCGAGCGCGCCACCGCGCTGGACGATCACACCGTCGAGTTCATCTTCACGGAGCCTTATTTCGCCAGCCTGGAGCTGACCGGCCTCATGGATATCCTGCCGGCGCACTTCTACGCCCGGTACCTGGATGACCCGCGCGCCTTCAACGAGAGCCGCGGCCTGCTGCTCGGCTCGGGGCCGTACCGGCTGAGCGACCCGGCGAGCTGGACGCCGGACCAGGGCCGGGTAGAGCTCGAGCGTAATCCGCGCTACTGGGGCCCGGTCGATCCGCCCTTCGAGCGCATCGTGTGGCGCATCATCGAGAACGACAGCGCGCGGCTCACGACCTTTCGCAACCGGGACATCGACGCGTATATCGCCGGCGCGCGTGAATACGCGACGTTGCTCAAGGACGAGGACCTGGCGAAGCGCACGCAGCATTTCGAGTACATGAGCCCGACGGCTGGCTACCTGTTCATCGCCTGGAACCAGCAGCGCAACGGCGCGCCGACGCGCTTCGCCGACAAGCGAGTGCGCCAGGCAATGACGTACCTCACCGACATCCAGCGGGTGATCGACGAGGTGCTGCTCGGCTATGCCGAGGCCGCGGTCAGCCCATTCAGCCCGCGCTCGCCGCAGCATGACCCGGCGCTGGTGCCGATCCCGTTCGACCTCGAGCGGGCGCGGGCGCTGCTGCTCGAAGCCGGCTTCGAGGATCGCAACGGCGACGGCATCCTGCAGGGGCCGGACGGCCGCAATTTCGACTTCGAGCTGGTCTATCCGCAGGGCGGCGGAGACTTCCAGCGCATCGTGCTGTTCCTGCGCGACCTGTATGCGCGCGCAGGGATCGTCATGCGCCCGCTCCCGACCGAGTGGTCGGTGATGCTGGACAACATCCGGGAGCAGAACTTCGACGCGATCACGCTGGGCTGGTCGTCGGGCGTCGAGGTCGATATCACCCAGATGTTCCATTCCAGCGAGGCGAAGCCCGGCGGCGACAACTTCATGAACTACACCAACCCGGAAATGGACCGGCTGATCGATGCGGCGCGCCGGGAAGTCGACCACGACGAGCGCATGAAGCTGTGGCACGCGGCCGAGCGCGTGCTGTACGAGGACCAGCCTTACACCTTCCTGGTCCGGAGCAAGGCGCTGGCCTTCGTGGACCGCCGGCTGACGAACGTCGAAGTCAACAGGCTCGGCCTCAACCTGCTCAGGGTGCCGGTGGAGATCTATGTGCCCGCGGACCTGCAGCGCCCGCGCTGACATGCCGCAGGGTTCCAGGGAACGGATCGCCGGATGCTGATTTACCTGCTGCGGCGCATGGCGCTCATGCTGCCGACCCTGCTCGGCATCACGGTCGTGGTATTCACGGTGATGGCCGCCGCGCCCGGCGGCATCAGCGCCAGCTCGTTGACCGGCGGCGCCAATCTCGAGCCGAAGGCCCGGGAGGCGCTGGAGGCCTATTACAACCGGCTGTACGGGCTCGACCAGCCGGCGCCGGTGCAGTACCTGCGCTGGCTGAACAACATCTCGCCGGTCGGCTTCGAGCGCGAGGCGGACGGCACGCTGGGCGCATTCTCGCTCTGGAAGGGTTCGAACCTGGGCACGAGTTTCCGTTACGGCCGCCCGGTCATGGACCTGATCGGCGAACGCCTGCCGATCACGCTGCTGCTCAACCTGCTGTCGATCCCGCTGATCTATGGCATTGCGATCGCCATCGGCGTGCAGGCGGCGCGGGGGCGGGGCGGGCGCTTTGATGTCGCCTCGAACCTGTTTCTGCTCGGCCTGTGGTCGGTGCCGACCATCCTCGCGGGGGTGCTGTTCATCGGCTTCTTCGCCTCCGAGCAGTACTGGCGCTGGTTCCCCACCGCCGGGCTGGTGCGGCGCGAGGCGGTCGACCAGACCTTCCTGCCCTGGCTGGGCAGCGCGTCCGACCTGGCGTGGCTGTTCCTTGCGGTGGGCCTGAGCACTACGCTGCTGGTGTGGTCCGCGGCGCGCGCATCGCGGCGGGCGCTGCACATCGGCGGTGGGCTGATCGGCGCTGCGCTCGGCTACCTGATGTCGGCAGGCCTGCAGGGACCGGCGATCGGGGTGGCGCACGTCATCCTGGCTGCGCTCGGGGCCGGGCTGGGCGCGGCGTTGGGCGGCATGCCGAGCAACGTGCTGCGCATCGCACTGGCAGGCGGCCTGGGCATCGGCCTGGGCGTCGCGATCGCGCGCTTCGCCGGCGTGGAGATCGTGCAGAGCGGTTACCTGCTCGACCGGGCCTGGCACCTGGTGCTGCCGGTGATCGCCTTGTCCTATGGCGGGCTCGCGTTCCTCGCCAAACTGACGCGCTCCTCGCTGCTGGAGAACCTGGCGGCCGACTACGCGCGCACCGCCCGCGCCAAGGGCCTGGACGAGGAGACGGTGCTGTGGCGACACGTATTCCGCAACTCGCTGCTGCCGCTGATCACGGTGTCGGCGACGCTGTTGCCGAGCCTGCTGGCTGGCTCGGTGATCGTGGAAAGCATCTTCAGCATCGACGGCATGGGCAAGCTGGCGGTGGAGGCCGTGCAGACACGGGACCGCGAGCTGGTGTTGTCGGTCACGCTGCTGTCAGGTGTGCTCACGCTGGCCGGCTACCTGCTCGCCGACATAGCGTATGCCATCGCCGACCCGAGGGTGAGCTATGAGTGATCGCGAGGTCGCGACGGATCGTCAGCAGCGCTCGCGGCCCTGGTCGCGCCAGGTGCTGTCCGCCCTGGTGAAGCGCACCGGCGCGCGCATCGGCCTCGCCTGGGTTGCCGTATTGGTACTGGTCGCGACGTTTGCGCCATTTATCGCCAGCAGCCACCCCCTGTGGCTGGTGGTCGACGGCCAGGCGAGCAGCCCGGTCATGACCTACCTGACGCCCGTGGACTGGCTCTGGCTGGTGGGCTTCGCCGCGGTGCTGCTGTTCTTCAACCTGCCCGGGCGGTTCTGGTTGCGCATGGTTTCGCTGCTCGCGACGCTCGGCGTGACGACCCTGCTGGCCTACATGCTGGTGTCGCCGCCGATGCTGGTCGTCTACGAGCAGTACCGGGAGCTCGAGAACGCCGGGTCGATCGAGCGTGTGATGCGGGCGCCGATCCCGTTTTCCGCGAAGGACTACCTGCGCGACCTCGGCGACACCGGGATCGAAGCGCCGCTGCAGGCCGAGGACCGGCGTCACTGGCTGGGCACGGAGGAGCAGGGCGCGGACGTGGCCGCGCGCATGATCCACGCGTCGCGCATCGCGCTCGGCATCGGCTTCATCGCGACGGGCATCGCGCTGTCGATCGGCACGCTCATCGGCGGGCTGATGGGCTACTTCTCGGGCGTGGTGGACATCGTCGGCATGCGCCTGGTCGAGATCTTCGAGGCGATCCCGACGCTGTTCCTGCTGCTCACCTTCGTCGCGTTCTTCGGCCGCTCGATCTACATGATGATGATCATTATCGGCATCACCTCGTGGTCGGGTTACGCTCGCTACGTGCGCGCGGAATTCCTGAAGCTGCGCGAACAGGACTTCGTGCAGGCGGCCGTCGCGTGCGGGCTGCCGCTGCCGTCCATCCTGTTCCGCCACATGCTGCCCAACGGCCTCGCGCCGCTGCTGGTGGCGGCGAGCTTCGGGGTCGCCTCCGCGATCCTGGCCGAGGCCACGCTGAGCTTCCTCGGGCTCGGCCTGGTGGATGACCCGTCGTGGGGCCAGTTGCTGAACCAGGCGGTGCAGTCGTCGACCTTCAACTGGTGGCTGGCGGTGTTCCCGGGCGGGGCGATCTTCCTCACGGTGTTCGCCTACAACCTCATCGGCGAGGCGCTGCGCGATGCGCTCGACCCGCACACTCGGCGCACCGAGGGCGCCTCGTGAAGCTGCTCGAGGTCGAGGGACTTGTCACCGAGTTGGCCTCCGACGGGCGCTGGATGCGCGCGGTCAACGGCGTGAGCCTGACGGTCAGGCGCGGCGAGACCTTCTGCCTGGTCGGCGAGTCGGGCAGCGGCAAGTCGGTCACCGCGCTGTCGGTGATGGGATTGCTGGTGAAGGGCAAGCACCGCCACCCGGCCGGCGTGGTCCGGCTCCACCGTCACGGCGGCAAGGCCGGCAACGCGGCGACGCTGGACCTGCTGCACGCGAACGAGACCACGATGCGGGACATCCGCGGCGGACGGATCGGCATGATCTTCCAGGAGCCGATGACCTCGCTCAACCCGGTGCTGACCATCGGCGACCAGCTCGACGAGTCGCTGGCGCTGCATTACCCCGAGATGTCCGACGAGCAGCGCGCACAGCGCATCCTGGCGGCGCTGGAAGAGGTGCGCATCCCGGACCCGGCGAAGCGCATCAACGAGTATCCGCACCGGCTCTCGGGCGGCCAGCGCCAACGGGTCATGATCGCGATGGCCCTGATCTGCGAACCCGAGCTCTTGATCGCGGACGAGCCGACCACCGCGCTCGACGTGACCGTGCAGGCCGAGATCCTGAAACTCATCCGCGAGCTGCAGGAACGCCGCGGCATGGGCCTGCTGTTCATCACGCACGACTTCGGCGTGGTCGCGCAGATCGCGGACACCGTCGGGGTGATGTCGCGCGGCGAACTGGTCGAGTGCGGCCCCGTCGATGTCGTGCTGGGCAACCCCAGCCACGCCTACACGCGCAGCCTGATCGCGGCGCTCCCGGAGCGGCTGCCGCGACCCGCGCGGCCGCCGCGCACCGCCGGCGTGCCGTTGATCGAGCTGCGCGACCTGAAGGTTCACTTCCCGGTGCGGCAGGGCTTCATGCGCCGCGTGGTCGACAGCTTCAAGGCGGTCGACGGTGTATCGCTGACAGTCGGCGCCGGCGAGGTGCTCGCCCTGGTCGGCGAGTCCGGCTGCGGCAAGACCACGCTGGCCCGCGCGCTGTTGCGCCTGATCCATCCGACCGCGGGGAGCATCCTGTTGGAGGGGGAGGAGATCACGCACCTGAAGCGCAGCGCCATGCGTCCCCACCGCCGCCGCATGCAGGTCGTATTCCAGGACCCGGGGTCCAGCCTGAATCCGCGCCTGCCGATCCTCAGTACGCTGCGCGAACCGATGCGCGTGCATGGCATCGGGCGCGACGACAATGAGCGGCGACACCTCGCCGCCGCGTTGCTCGACCGCGTCGAAATGCCCACCGACAGCCTGTGGCGGTATCCGCACGAGTTCTCGGGCGGCCAGCGCCAGCGCCTCGCGATCGCCCGCGCGCTGGTGCTGCAACCGCGCTTCATCATGTGCGACGAGATCACCTCGGCGCTGGACGTCTCGGTGCAGGCCGGCATCCTCAGGCTGTTGCGCCGCCTGGTCGACGAGGAAGGGCTGGGCATGCTGTTTATCACGCACAACATGGGCGTGGTGGAGTACCTCGCGGACCGCATGGCCGTGATGCAGTCCGGCCGGCTGGTGGAGACGGGGCGCACCGACGAGGTGCTGCGCGCACCGCAGGAGGCGTACACGCGCACCTTGCTCGCCGCGGTGCCACGCCTCGGTGAGGGTGTGCCGCTCCCGCGCCGCGCGCGGTGGAGTGCGGACGCTCTCGCCGTCCAGTAAATTCAGCAGCATCGCCAGGGGCGCGATACCGGCCGGCAGCTCCGTGGCGGTGCACAGCCGCGATGGGCGCATCGGCAACGAGTCCTTCATGCACTGGAACAACCGCGAGTACACGCTGAACTCCGGGGTGCAGCTTGATCCCGTGGGGCGACTCACCTTCCAGCGCATCACCGGCATCTCGCCATTCGGCGCGCCCATCGACGAGCGCTTCAGCTTTGAGAACGGCATGGCGTGCCTGAGCACAGTGGGCGGCGAGGGATCCTCAGCGGGTGACGGTTCGGCCTATTACCTGCCCAACGAGATCCAGCACATCAACATGGCGTTCCTGAACTTCCTTGCGGGCGACCGGTCAGAGTCGCGGCAACAGGTCCGCTTCAGGCTGTATGGCGACGAGGCGGCCAATCTCGACTTGGACAGCCAGGAGGAAGAAGACTTCATTGTACCTCCTGTACTCCCCTATACTGCCGCGATGAAGACCCGTGCCCAAGCCCTGCGCGACTACATCGTGCGACGGTTGCTGTTGATGGTGCCCACCTTCCTGGGCATCACGCTGGCCACCTTCGTGCTCGTGCAGTTTGTGCCCGGCGGGCAGATCGACCAGATGCGCATGGCGCTGGCCGGCGCCGAGATGATGGGCGACGGCGGCGGCGCGGGCAACACGCAGCTGCAACTCGACATCCCCGACGAACAACTCGCCCGGCTGAATGCCTACTACGGCTTCGACAAGCCGTTGCCGGTGGCCTATGCCGGTTGGCTGGCCGACACGGTGCGGCTCGATCTGGGCACCTCGTTCCGCTACAACGAGCCGGTCACGCGCGTCATCGCCGACCGGCTGCCGGTGTCGATCTACTACGGGATCATCACCGCGATCTTCACCTATGGCATTTGCATCCCGCTGGGCATCGTCAAGGCCATCCATCACCGCACCGCCATCGACGGCTGGACCTCGGTGCTGATCTTCATCGGCTATGCCGTGCCCGGCTTCGCGCTCGGTGCGGTGCTGTCCAACCTGTTGGCGGTGCGCTGGGAGCTGTTCCCGCTGGGCGGCTTCATGTCGGCTGGCGCGGCCGATCTGCCCTGGCACGAGCGCTGGCTGGACATCGTCTGGCACTCGGTGCTGCCGCTGATCGCGTACCTGGCGGGCGCGTTCGCCGTCACCACCATGCTGATGAAGAACAGCCTGATGGAGAACATGAGCGCCGACTACGTCAAGACCGCGCTCGCCAAGGGCCTGAGCTGGCGGCGCGCGGTGTTCGTGCACGCGCTGCGCAACTCGCTGATCCCGATGGCCACCACGGTCGGCGGGCTGTTGGGCATCTTCCTCACCGGCAGCTTCCTGATCGAGCGCGTGTTCAACATCCCGGGTGTGGGCCTGCTGGCGTTTGAAGCCATCCAGACGCGCGACTTCCCCATCGTGCTGGGTTTTCTGGTGATCTCCAGCGTGCTGCTGATGCTGGGCAACCTGCTGTCCGACCTGACGGTGGCCTTCGTCGACCCGCGCGTGCGCTTCGAATAGGCCGGCAGCGACGATGGCCTGGATCAAGCTCGACCCCGTCACACGCAAGCGCCTGCAGCGCTTTCGCCAGATCCGGCGCGGCTGGTGGTCCTTCCTGATTCTGATGACGGCCATCGTGCTGTCGGTGTTCGCGCCCTACCTGGCCGAGAGCCGCGCGCTCATCGTCTCCTACGAGGGACGTTGGCACTTCCCCACCTTCCAGTTCATCGAGGGCAGCCGCTTCGCGCAGGAGCCGCCGGCGGGCTGGAGCATGGAGGGCATGGAGACCGAGTACCTGCGCCTGCAGCGCGAGTGGCAGGCCCAGCGCCGGCTGCACGCCCGCGCCGTCGCCGCGGCCGACGGCGATGCAGCGGCGCTCGCCGCGGCTGAGGCGCGCTACCCCAACCGCAGCAACTGGGTGCTGATGCCGCCCATCCCCTGGGACCCCTACCAGAGCGATTTCTGGTCGAATGAGATCCTCTACGAGATCCAGGCTGCACTGGACCGTGGCAACCCGGCGCGCGCTGCCTGGCTGGCGCACCGCGACCGGCTGGACGAACTGGCCGAAGCCATCGAGTCAGGCCGCCTGCCTGCGCTGCTGGCAGACCCCGAAAAAGCGCCCACCGGCAAGCTGCCCAGCCTGGCGGCCACCGGCGCGATGGCTTCGCTGGCTGGCCTGGGCCAGCCGCCCCCCAACGCTCCCGAGGCCGCGCGCGCGCACTGGCTGGGCACCGATTCGCAGGGCCGCGACGTCGCGGCACGGCTGTTGTACGGCTTTCGCATCTCGATCTTCTTTGCGCTGTTCCTGGTGCTCACCGGGCAGGTCATCGGTACCTTCATTGGCAGCCTGCAGGGCTACCTGGGGGGGCGCTTCGACCTGCTGACGCAGCGCGTCATCGAGGTGATGATCGCCATTCCCTTTCTGTACGTGGTGATCGTGCTGGCGGCGCTGTTCCAGCCCAGCTTCTGGATGCTCCTGGGCATCCTGGCGGTGTTCCAGTGGATCACCATCACCTTCTTCATGCGCACCGAGATGTACCGCGAGAAGACGCGCGAGTACTGCCTGGCCGCGCGCAGCTATGGGGCCAGCCACCTGCGCATCGTGTTCCGCCACCTGCTGCCCAACTGCCTGACGCCGCTGGTCACCTTTACGCCGTTCGCGGTGGTGGGCGCGATCTTCGCACTCACCGGGCTGGACTACCTCGGCTACGGCCTGCCGGCGCCGACACCGAGCTGGGGCGAGCTGATCGGCCAGGCGCTGCAGGTGGAGAACCGCAGCAAGCTGTGGCTGACCTTCGCGCCCTTCACCGCGCTGACCGTGACGCTGGTGCTGGTGGTCTTCATCGGCGAGTCAGTGCGCGAGGCCTTCGATCCGAAACGGTATGCGCGTTATGAGTGAGTCCCTGCGTCGCATCGGCGCCGTGCTGGTGCCGGTTTTCCTCGGCCTGGTCCTCGGCCTGGCACAGCTCGGCCTGATCGCGCCGTCGGCAGCCCGGGCGTCGACCGATGAAACCACGCCGCCAGCCGCGCAGCGCGTGACTCTGCCGCCGGGCCTGGTCTGGCAGACGAACGAGGACGATCCGCTGATCGGCTCGCCCGATGCCATCCGTGGCGGCACGCTGCAGGAGTCGATTGGTTCTTATCCGCTGACTTTCCGGCTCATGGGGCCGAACTCGAACGACGCTTTCGCCGGCTGGAACCGGCTGTCCACCTTCGACTTCGGGCTGGTGAGCATGAACCCGATGACCGACCGCTACCAGCCGTGGATGGCGACGCACTGGGCGATCGCCGACGACCAGCGCACGTTGTACTTCCGCATCGACCCGGACGCCCGCTGGAGCGATGGCCAGCCGCTGACGGCGCACGATTTCGTGTTCACCGTGGAGATGATGCGCTCACCGCACATCATCGACCCGTTTTACAACAACTACGCCGAGCGCAACTTCGAGTCGATCGACGCGATCGACGATCACACGCTGCGCATCGTCGGGGTGAGGCCGAGCTGGCGCCCGCTGTTCGACTACGGCGGGCTGTTCCCCACGCCGCGTCACGTGCACACGCTGGACGAGGACTGGGTGCGGCGCATGACGAATGTGCCGCAGGTGGTGCCCGGGCCCTATGTGATCACCGGGCAGGTGCGCGGCGAGTCGATCACGCTCACCCGCGTGGCAGACTGGTGGGGCACCGGCAAGCGCCGCTTCACCGGCCTGTACAACTACGACCGCATCGTGCTGCGCGTGATCCCGAACGAGCGCCGGCTGGACTGGCTGCGCCGCGGCGAGCTCGATGTCATGCCCTACGTGCCGGTGCGCAGCTGGAACGAGGAGTTCACCTTCCCGGCGGCGCGCAACGGCTGGATCCGCCGCGCGCGCATCTTCGTCGAGTGGCCGGATCTCCTCAACGGGCTGCACATGAACCTGGAAGCGCCGATCTTCCAGAACAAGGACTTTCGCAAGGCGATGCAGTACCTGGTCAATTTCGACCGGATCAACCAGAACCTGCTGTACGGCGAGACCTTCCGCATGGTCTCGATGTACGGCGGCACCGAGTTCGCCAACCCCGATCTGCAGCCCTATGGCTTCAATCCGGCCAAGGCGCGCGAGCACCTCGCCAAGGCCGGCTTCTTCCGCCCCGAGGAACTGCGCGCGCAGTCGGTTTGGGGCCGCTTCGTCAACATCGTGCGCGGGCTGCTGTTCACGCGCACGGACACCGATGACGTGCTCGTTAACGCGCGCGGCCAGCGGGCGAGCTTCACGCTCAGCTACGGCACCAAGTCGCTCGAGCCGCACCTGACGGTGCTGCAGCAGGAGTTCCGCCGCGCCGGTGTGGACATGCGGCTGCGCCTGCTCGAGCCGGGCACCAACTTCGAGCGCGGACTGGAGCGCAAGTACGAGATGACGCTCACCGGCCGCGTCACCGGCTTTTTCCCGCAGCCGCGCCAGTACCTGCATACCGAGTTCCAGCGCAGCACCAACAACAACAACATCTGGGGCTACACCAATCCCGAGGTAGACCGGCTGATCGAGATCTACGAGACCAGCCTGGACGCCGACGAGCGCCGCGCGGCGATGCACCAGATCGACGCCATCGTGCAGGACGAGGCGTTCTACATCCCGCTGTGGACCACGCCTTTCATCCGGCTGGCGCACTGGGATTACGTGCGCTTTCCAGAGAAGTGGCTGCCGCCGCGCACGCGCGTGTTCACCGACCACATGGTCAGCTGGATCGACCCCGAGCGACACGCCGCGGTCGAGAAGGCCGTGCGCGAGAACAGCGCGCTGCCGCCCGACGACAGCATCGACAAGGACTCCTGGGGCATCCGCGCCCGCCGCGCCGACGCGGCGCAGCCCTGAGCAACGGAAACCAGGCATGGCGCTGCTGGAAATCGACAACCTGCAGGTCGGCTTCGAGACGGAAGCCGGGCTGGTGCGTGCCGTCGACGGCGTGACCCTGCAGGTCGAGGCCGGGCAGACGCTGGGCGTGGTCGGCGAAAGCGGCTGCGGCAAGAGTGTCACCGCCTCGAGCGTGCTGCGCCTGGTGCCCAGCCCGCCCGGGCGTTACCTCGGCGGTGCGATCCGCTTCGACGGCCAGGACATCCTGCAACTGCCGCGCGACCAGCTCAAGGAGGTGCGTGGACGGGAGATCGCGATGATCTTCCAGGACCCGATGACCTCGCTCAACCCGGTGTTCACGATCGAGCGGCAGCTGGGCGAGGTGCTGGCGCTGCGCTTTGGGCTCGATCGGGCCGCGGCGCGCCAGCGCGCGGTCGAGGCGCTGCGCAGCGTGGGCATCGCCGACCCGGAGCGCCGGCTCGACGTCTATCCGCACGAGCTCTCCGGCGGCATGAAGCAGCGCGTGATGATCGCGATGGCGCTGCTGTGCGAGCCGCGTCTCTTGATCGCCGACGAACCGACGACGGCGCTGGACGTGACCGTGCAGGCGCAAATCCTGCACCTGATGCGCGCGCTGCAGCGCAAGACCGGCACCGCGCTGCTGTTCATCACCCACGATATGGCGGTGATCGCCGAGATGTGTGACGCTGTGGTGGTGATGTACGCCGGACGGGTGGTCGAGCGCCGGCCGGTGATCGAACTGTTCGAGGCGCCGCGTCACCCCTACACCCGCGGCCTGCTGGACAGCATTCCGCGCCGTGCCAAGAGCCATAAGGCCGAGCTGCCGACCATCGAGGGCACGGTGCCGTCGATGCTGAATCCGCCGCCGGGCTGCCGTTTCGCTGCGCGCTGCCGGCATCGGAGCGGGCTGGACGCCGCGGCGCAGCGCCGCTGCGACCAGGAAGACCCACGTCTGCAGGCCGACGGCAGCGGTGCGGTGGCCTGCCACTTCCCGCTCTCGGTGCCGCCACCGGTCGCGCTTGCGGGCACCGGATCCGGTGCGGGATCCAGTGTTGGAGCCAGCGCATGACCGAGCCGCTGCTGCAGGTGCAGGGCCTGCACAAGCACTACGCGCTGCGCGGCGGTGTGCTGGGCCGCACGCTCGGCGTGCTGCGCGCCGTGGCGGGCGTCAGCTTCGAGGTGCTGCCCGGCCAGACCCTGGGCCTCGTGGGCGAGTCCGGCTGCGGCAAGAGCACGTTGGGGCGCGCGCTGATGCGGCTGGAAGAACCCACGGCAGGGCGGGTGCTGTTTGAAGGTCGCGACCTGGCCCATGCCACCGGCAACGAGCTGTTCCAGTTGCGTCGCCAGATCCAGATGGTGTTCCAGGACCCGTATTCATCGCTGAACCCGCGCATGACTGTGGGCGAGATCGTGCGCGAGCCGCTGCTGGTGCACCGCATCGGCAGCAAGCCCGAGCAGCTGGAACGGGTGCGCAGCCTGCTGCAGACGGTGGGCCTGGCGGCCGACGCGATGGAGCGCTATCCCAATGAGTTTTCTGGCGGCCAACGCCAGCGCATCGGCGTGGCCCGCGCGCTGGCGCTGGAGCCCAAGCTGCTGATTGCCGACGAGCCCGTGTCGGCGCTGGATGTGTCGGTGCAGAGCGCAGTGCTCAACCTGATGGTCAAGCTGCAGCGCGAGCTCGGCCTGACCTACATCTTCATCAGCCACGACCTGAGCGTGGTGCAGCACGTCAGCGACGCCGTGGCCGTGATGTACCTGGGTCGCATCGTCGAGATGGGGCCGGTCGATCGCATCTTCGAAAGCCCCAGCCATCCCTACACCCGTGCGTTGCTGCTCGCCGTGCCGAACATCGATCCGCGCCAGCGCCGCGAGGCGCCGCCGCTGGAGGGCGAGGCGCCGAGTGCAATGGGTGGCGCCGGGGGCTGCGCCTTCGCCGGGCGCTGCCCCCACGCCCAGGCGCAATGCCGCGAGGCGGAGCCGGCGCTCGAGCCGCTGCGGCCCGGCAGCCCGCACGTCGTGGCCTGCATCCGCCGCGCGGAGATCGCGGTGAGCGAGCCGGCATCGGCCTGAGCCCCATCTGCGGGCGTCGGAACGCCCGCATGCGTTCCGGATCCAGGGGTGCCCGACCGGCCGCAGCGCCTGCGCGCGCGGAGGCCGTCGCCGCGCTCAAGGCCATGCCCACCGCACTCGACATCCGCTTTGACGATGCGTTCGCCAGATCCCGCTGCAGCGAGAGCCCGACGCAGGACTCCTCGTAGCACAGCTTCAGCGCCACACCGCCAAAGTGCTTGCGCACGTTATCGAGTTGTCCGACTGACTGCCCACGTGGCCTGTCAACCACTTGCGGTATCCATCAATGATGGGAGCCCTCGAGTCAAGCAGGGGGCGTCTATACCTTCTATGTTCAATGAGCTTGATCTGGCGGAGAGGGGGGGATGGGTCGGCCCGTGCGGGCCGACGCCTGCGGCTTCGAACCCGGCATTAGTTGTTCGGGGGTTCGAATCCCCCCCTTGAGACTTTGCTTGATCTGGCGGAGAGGGGGGGATTCGAACCCCCGAACGGGTCGCCCCGTTGCCGGTTTTCAAGACCGGTGCATTCAACCGCTCTGCCACCTCTCCCGGGCGCGAATTGTCGGCGCTGCGCGTGCCCCGCTGCAAGCGCGCGCGGTGGACTGCGCATCGGCCACTGCGCCATGACCGTCACGCCGAGGGCAGAAATGCGGCGGTGCATGATTGCATTCTGTACCAGAAACATCTACGCAAACCCGTACCGCAACCAATATCGGAGGGTGGTGATGAAACACCTTCAGTGCCGTTCCCTGTTGATCTTCGCCGTCGCGACGGTCGCCTTGCAGGGCTGTAATGAGTATCCCAACCCGCCGCCCATGGCGGATCTGGCCCCGGTCGGCGTCACCTTGCTCGACGGCCTCGGCAGTCACAGCATGCCCGTGTCCGGCGGCCACCCCGAGGTGCAGCGCTGGTTTGACCAGGGCCTGAACCTCACCTACGGCTTCAACCATGACGCCGCTGAGCGCTCCTTCCTCAGGGCTACCGAGCTCGATGCCGAGTGCGCGATGTGCTGGTGGGGCGCGTCACTGGTGCTCGGCCCCCATGTGAATGCCGGCATGGATCCCGCGATCAATGCCGCCGCCTGGGACCGCCTGCAGCGCGCACAGGCCGCGGCGGCGAACGCGCCCGAGCGCGAGCAGGCCTATATCCGTGCGCTGGCGGCCAGGTACACGGAGCAGCCGGTGGATGACCGGCGGCCCCTCGACGAGGCCTATGCCGCGGCGATGGCGGAGCTGGTGCGCGCCTATCCCGACGACCTGGATGCCGCCACGCTCCATGCCGAGGCATTGATGAACCTGCAGCCCTGGGATTACTGGGACGAGCAGGGCCGGCCGAAGGGCAACACGGCGGAGTTCGTGGCCCGCCTGGAGTCCATCATCGAGCGCAACCCGGACCACCCGGGCGCCTTGCACCTGTACATTCACGCGGTGGAGGCCTCGGAGGCGCCGGAGCGCGGCGTGCCCGCGGCGGACCGGCTGCGCGACCTGGTCCCCGCCGCCGGCCACCTGGTCCACATGCCGGCGCACATCTATGCGCGGGTCGGACGCTATAACGACGCGGTCATCGCGAACCAGAAGGCCATCGCCGCGGACGACAATTACCTGGCGGCCTGCCGGCCGAGTCCGGGCGTCTATCCGTTGGGCTATGTGCCGCATAACCACCACTTCCTGTGGTTCGCCGCGACCATGGGCGGCGCCAGCGAGACGGCGATGCAGGCAGCGGAGTCGACCCGGGAACGCACCAGCGATCCCGAACTGATGCGCACACCGGGGTTCGAGGCGATGCAGTATTTCGCGCTTACGCCGCTGTTCGCGATGGTGCGCTTCGGCCGCTGGGACGACATTGCCGCGACGCCGGCGCCTGATGCGGACCTGCCCTACATGGTGGCGATGTGGCAATACGCGCAGGGCGTTGCCGCCGTGCGCCAGGGTCGCATCGACCAGGCGAAGGCCTACCACGGCGAGCTTCTCCAGGCCGGCTCGGATCCCGTGATCGAGGCGATGTATGTCTGGGAACGCTATTCCCTGGTCCATGGCGTCCGGATCGCGGAGCGGACGCTGGCGGCGGAGATCGCAGGAGCGGCCGGGAACACCGAGGTTGCGATCACGGCGCTGCGCGAGGCGATTGCTATAGAAGACGCCTTGCCCTATGACGAGCCGCCCGGGTGGCACATGCCGGTGCGCCACCCGCTCGGCGCAGTGCTGCTCGCCGAGGGGATGCCCGCCGAGGCGGAGGCCGTGTATCGCGAGGAGTTGCGCCGGAATCCGGAGAACGGCTGGTCCTTGTATGGCCTGAACCAGGCCCTGCTGGCCCAGGAGCGCACTGACGCCGCGGCGGCGGTCGGGGCGCGCTTCGAGCATGCCTGGGCCCATGCCGACGTGCGGCTGGCCGCGTCGCAGTTCTGAGCCGGCGCCGGTGCTCGCGGGCCTCAGCGCGTGCCCGCGAGCACCGGCAGCAGGTCCTCCGCGAGGGCCTCGGGGCGCAGCGGCGGCCTGAAGTACGCCGCCACGCGCGCACGGGGATCGATCAGCACCAGGGCCGTCGAGTGGTCGACGGTGTAGGTCTCCGCGCCGGTAGGCACCTTGATGTACGCGAGTCCCGCGGCCGCCATCAGCCGGTCGATTTCGGCGCTGTCGCCCGTGGCCCCGATGAAGCGTGGATTGAAGTGATCCAGGTAGGGCGCAAGGGTGGCGGGGTCGTCCCGCGCCGGGTCGAGGCTGAGGAACATCACCTGCAGGTCGCGGCCCTCGTTTTCAAGGCGCTCGGCGAGCGCGGCGAGCTTCGTGAGTGTCGTCGGGCAAATGTCCGGGCAATGCGTGAAGCCGGCGAACAGGAGCGTCCAGCGCCCGTCCAGCGCGGCACGCGTCAGGGGCCGGGCGTGCTGGTCGAGCAACGCAAACTCGGGCATGGGCCTCGGCTGGGACAGCGACACGCCATGCTGCAGCTCCAACGGATCCCCTGTCGCCCGATGCGACGCGATGGTCGCCGCGGCGACGAGCGCCCCGGCCACGGCTGACACGAAGATCCAGCGCCGTGTCCGGGACGTCGCGCCGGCGGCGCGTGAGGATGTGCGGTCATGTCCTGTCTGCTTTGCCATGTTCGCCCGGGTGCGCGCCCGTCATGCCCCCATGTGAGTCGGAGACCAGAGCATAGGCAGTGAACTTACCGCCTTCCACCCCGCCTGCGCTGGCAGCGGCGGGGTTGAACCGCCCGGCCTGATCGCGGAGAGTGTAGGCAACGGACAACGACGGATAACCATGCAACGGATCAGGATCCAGATCGCGGGCCCCGGGACGGGTCCTGGCCGGGACGGCGGCCCCGGGATCGTCGCCCGCATACTGCTGGGCCTTCTCGCGGCGATCATGCTCGTCGCCGCGGCGTTCCTGGGCGCCATTTTCTTCCTGGCCGCTCTCGGCTTCTTCGCTGTCGGCATGCTGATGCTGGCCGTGCGCATCTGGTGGGCCCGGCGACAGCTGGAGCAGGCGATCAAGCGGGGGGAGGCGCCGGATCCGCGCCGGCAACGGCCGGCCCCGGGCGGCCGTGCAGACGTCATCGAGGGCGAGTATCTTGTCGTGGACGAGGAGGCGCTCCGTCGCGAACGGGGCGGCGAGCGGGAGCCTGGAAAGGAGCGTTGAGGTGCCGGACCTGAAGAAGGATCATCGCGGGCTGCGGCGCCGGCCGCTCTACACGCCGCTGGCAATCGTGATCGCGTCGATCCTGGCCATGGCCTTGGCGGGCGGCTGGCTGGTGACCTCCTGGGGCAGCACTACGGTGGTGCTGGTCCGGCACGCGGAGAAGCTGGCGGATGCGGACGATCCGGGGCTGTCGGAAACCGGCCGGGCGCACGCCGAGCGCCTGGCCGAGATGCTCGAGCGCGCCGGCATTGCCGCAATCTACGTCAGCGAGGCGAAGCGCACGCGGGAGACGGCCGCGCCGGTGACGGCACGAACGGGCGTCGAGCCCCGCGTGGTGGAGGCGGACCGTCACAAGCGGCTGCTCCGCCGGCTCAAGTGGCGCCATCGCGGCGACGTGGTGCTCGTCGTAGGCCACAGCAACACGGTGCCGGTCATCGCCGCCGGCCTTGGCGCGGAGATCGCGTTCGTGGATGCAGAGGACTACTCCGGTTTCTGGATCATCAGCTACTCGAGGCTGCGCGGCACCCGCCTGTTGACCCTGCGTTACTAGCCATGCGGATGCCCCACACGCTCGCGCTGCTGTTCGCGATGATGGTCGTTGCGCTCGTAATGACCTGGACGCTGCCCCAGGGCCAGTTCGAGATGGCGCTGAACGCGCAGGGGCGGGCGATGGTGGTGCCGGGCACCTATGCGTTGTCGGAGGCGCGCGTCTGGCTGCCGCCCTGGGTGCTGTTCACGGCCGTGCCGCGCGCGCTCGCGGACGCGCAGGTGATCATCTTTTTTCTCTTGATCGTCGGCGGCACGATTGCGGTGCTGCGGGCCACGGGTGCGCTCGATGCGCTGCTCGGCGCTATCCTCAGCGCGATCGGCCACAGCCCCGCGCTCCTGATCGGGCTGGGGATGGGCGTGTTCGCGCTCGGCTCGGGGACGCTCGGCGTTTCCACGGAGTACATCCCGTTCGCCGCCATGCTGGTCGCGCTGTGCGTGGCGATGCGGCTCGATGCAATGACCGCCATGGGCATCATGATCGGCGGCTACTGCATCGGTTATGGCGTGGCAACGCTGAACCCGTACACCGTGCTGGTGGCGCAAGGCATCGCCGAGCTGCCGCCGGCGTCGGGCATCGGGTTCCGGCTGGCGCTGTTTCTGCCCTTCGTCGCCATCGGCGTGCACCACACCTGGGCCTACGCTCAGCGCGTGAAGAACGATCCGGCCAAGAGCCTGGTGGCGGACGTCGAGGGCGTCAGCCACGAGGCGCCGGAATCATACCCGTCGTTGAACATGCGGCACGGTGTGATCCTCGGGCTGACGGCACTGGCGCTGGCCGGGATCGTCTACGGGATCCTCGTCCGCAACTGGTACCTGATGGAAGTCGGCGCCGTCTGGCTGGGGCTGGGCCTCGCCGCCGGCGTGGTGGGGCGACTCGGCGGCGACGCCATGGCGAAGCACTTCGCCGCCGGGGCGTCCGCGCTGGCGACGGTCGCGCTGCTGGTGGGCTTCGCGCGCGGCATCGGCGTGATCCTGGAAGACGGCCAGGTGCTGCACACCATCGTGCACGGCATCTCGCTGCCGTTGCAGCAGGTCGGCCCGGAGCTCTCTGCCGTGGGGATGATGCTGGTGCAGTCCGTGATCAACCTGTTCGTGCCCTCGGGCAGCGGCCAGGCCTTCGTCACCATGCCGATCATGGCGCCGGTAGGGGACATCGTGGGCGTCAGCCGCCAGGTCGCCGTGCTGGCCTTCCAGTTCGGCGACGGCTTCTCGAACATCCTGATTCCCACCAACGTCGTCCTCATGGCGATTCTCGGCGTGGTCGGGATTCCCTACGACCGCTGGTTCCGGTTCGCCTGGCCGCTGCTCCTGAAGCTGCTGGCGGCCGGCGCGCTGGCGCTCGTGATCGCGGTGCGGATCGGCTACGCCTGACGCGACGGCCGCGGCCCGTTCAGGCCAGGGTCAGCAGGTGCCGCCCGTAGGCTGCGACGTCGTCCCAGTCGGTGTAGTCGATGACGGCCGTCTTGTCGGTCGGGCCCTTGGTGAACTTCATGATCATCTGGATCGCGAGGGTATCCAGCGGGCCCCACGAGGGGTAATCCACCTTGCCGGCGATGACCTTCAGGTCCTTGGGTTTCCAGGGCGACAGCTCGAGGAACTTCTGCATGTAGCGGTTGCCCTCGACGGTCGCTTTCTCCGGGGTCCGGGCGACGACCGAGACGTTGAAGAAGGCGCTCGGCCTGGACGCGAGCTTCGCCTGGTTCTGCTTGATGAATTCGAACACGGACTTGTGGTAGGTGCCATAGAGCACCGGCGCGCCCAGCACGAGGACCTCGTATCGGTCCCAGTCCACGCCCTCGTGGACCGCCTCGTTGATGTCCATCATCTCGCCCTTGCCGCCCGCGGCCGCGATGCTTTCGCAGATCCTGCGCGCGATGCGGGCGGTATGGCCGCCCTGGCTCATGTAGAGCACCAATACGGATTTCATGGTCCGGCCTCCGGTATGCCCAGCCTCGAAAGGCACATCCTGCACCGCGACGGCCCATCGAGCCATGCGGGTTTTCCCCAGCGCGGCGGCAGCCACGGCAGGCCCCGCGGCTGCGCTAGAATCCCGAGGGACAACAGCGCCAGGAACAGCAGCTTTGCTCAGGCAGTACCCGCTCCAGCTTGATACCCGCGGCCGCGGCATCTTCGACGTCACGCCGCAGCTGCGGGCGGCCGTGCGCGCATCTGGCGTCCGCACGGGGCTTGCGCAGGTGTTCATTCACCACACCAGCGCCTCGCTGCTGATCACCGAGAACGCCGACCCGGCCGTGCATCGCGACCTCGAACGCTTCCTGGCGCGCCTCGTGCCGGACGGTGACCCGATGTTCGAGCACGATGCCGAGGGGCCGGACGACATGCCGGCCCACGCGCGCGCCATGCTGACCACGGTCGAGTTGTCGATCCCGGTCACCGGGGGCGACCTCGCGCTCGGCACCTGGCAGGGTGTTTACGTCTACGAGCACCGCACGGCACCGCACCGGCGCCGCCTCACGGTCACCGTGCTCGGCGAATGACCCGGCCGGGATTCGGCGAGGCCACGCGCGCCTGGGTGCGGGTGGCGCTCCTGTCCTTCGGCGGGCCGGCCGCCCAGATCGCGGTCATGCACCGGATCCTGGTCGAGGAGAAGGGCTGGATCGACGAGCGGCGTTTCCTGCACGCCCTGAACTTCTGCATGCTGCTGCCCGGCCCGGAGGCCCAGCAGCTGGCGACCTACCTCGGCTGGATCCTCCACGGAGTGCGCGGCGGCCTCGTCGCCGGGCTGCTGTTCATCCTGCCCGGTTTCCTGTCGATCCTGCTGCTGTCGTTCGTCTATGTCTGGCTTGGCGACGCCCCGGCGGTGGCGGGCCTGTTGTTCGGCCTGAAGGCGGCGGTGCTGGCAGTCGTGCTGGTCGCGCTGGACCGCCTGCGGCGCAGGGCCCTGCAGGGACGCATGCTGTTGTTCATCGCGGCAGCGTCTTTCGTCGCGCTGTTCTTTCTCCAGCTGCCGTTTCCGCTGGTGATCCTGGCCGCGGCGGCGCTGGGGCTGTGGCAGGCGCGGCATCTCCGGGCCGATGTCGCCGCGGCCGCCGTTACGGCGCGCCCCGCGCGCACGCTCGCCACCGCGGCGATCGGGCTGCTGGCGTGGCTCGGCCCCCTGGTCGGGATCGCGCTGCTGCTCGGTCCGGACCATCTCCTGAGCGAGCTGGGCCTGTTCTTCAGCCAGGTCGCCGTGGTCAGCTTCGGCGGCGCCTATGCCGTGCTGGCCTATGTTGCGCAGCACGCCGTGGAGGCGCAGGGCTGGCTCAGCCCGGCGGAGATGGTCGACGGGCTGGGTCTCGCGGAGACGACGCCCGGCCCGTTGATCCAGGTCCTGCAGTTCGTGGCGTTCCTGACCGCCTGGCGCGACTCGGCGCCCTTCGATCCCGTCACGGCGGGGCTGCTGGCGAGCGTCGTCGCCACCTGGGCGACGTTCGCGCCCTGTTTCCTGTGGATCTTTGTCGGGGCGCCTTGGGTGGATCGCCTGCTGGGCTGGCCGAGGCTGGGCGGCGCGCTGGCCGGGGTGGGCGCCGCGGTCGTCGGCGCGGTGCTGAACCTGTCGCTGTGGTTCGCCCTGCACGTGCTGTTCGAGCGCATTGAGACAATGCATCTTGGCCCGGTACGCGTGCTCGTCCCCGCGGCGGGCTCCGCCGACCTGCTGGCGATGCTGTTCGCGGCCCTCGCGCTCATGCTGCTGGCGTGGCGCGGCTGGGGCATGCTGGCCGTGCTGGGCCTGGCGGCCGGCGCGGGGATGGTGCTCGCGCTAGTGCTCGCCTGAAGCGGGCGCGGCGGTGATGGCCGCGCGGATGAATTCCTCGTGCCTGCCGATACGGATGTCGGCGAGCACGGCATCCCGGACCGCGCCGTCGGCGCCGACCAGAAAGGTGGCGCGGCGCACCCCGATGCCCAGCGGGCCGTCCACGCCGTAGGCCCTGACGACCGCCTTGCCGGGGTCGGCGAGCAGCGTGAACTGCAGCCCGTACTTGTCACGGAAGCGCGCGTGGCTGGCCGCGTCCTGCGGGCTGATTCCCACGACCCGCATGCCGGCCGCGGCGATCTCGTCGTGCAGGTCGCGGATCGTGCAGGCTTCCTTCGTGCAGCCGGGCGTGAAGTCGGCGGGGTAGAAGTACAGCACCAGCGGGCCGCCCTCGAGCAGCGTGCTGAGCGTGACCTCGCGGCCGTCCTGGTCGGGCAGGGTAAAGTCCGGGGCGTGGTCGCCGGTCTTGAGCATCGTCGTTCTCCCTGGTCTCGAGGTCCGGTGCGGCTAGTCGCCACCCGCCTCGAGGACCGTGTAGCCGCTTTCATGCATGCCGAGCTTTTCATAGATCGCCCGGGCCCGCGTGTTGCTGGTGAGCACGTAAAGCCGCACGGCCCGCACATCGGCCTCGGCGGCGCACGCTTCGATGTGCCGATAAAGCCGCGCGAACACGCCGTGGCCGCGAAAATCCGGCTGCACGTAGACGCTCTGGATCCACCAGATCCAGCCGTCGCGCCAGTCGCTCCACTCGTAGGTGATCATGGTCGTGCCGACGATGCGTCCGCCGGTCTCGGCGACGAAATAGCGTCCCTTGCCCTCATCGGCGAGCAGGCGGCGCACGCCGCTGGAGACCGTATCCCAGTCAAGCACCTTGTCCTCGGTCTCGACAGCCAGCGCGCGGTTGAATTCCGCGATCGCGGCCCAGTCGGTGGCCTCGGCATTGCGAATGAGGATGTCCATGCAATAGAATTCGCGGCTTCTCGTGGGGCCGTAGCTCAGTTGGGAGAGCGCCTGGATCGCACCCAGGAGGTCGTCGGTTCGATTCCGATCGGCTCCACCATTCCTTCCCTGCTTGTTCGTCGGCCGATTGCGTGTGGCACACTCTGTCGCGACGCGGCAGACGAGACTCATCATGCATGAATCCCCAGCGGAGACAACCCGCCGTATTGCCATGGTGGGTTTCGACGGCATCCAGATTCTGGACGTCACCGGGCCCATCGAGGTGTTCTCCCTTGCGTCGCGCCTGCTGTTCGAGAACGGGCAGGCGGCCGTGCCGCCCTACGAGGTGATCCTGGTCGCGCGCGAGGCCGGCCCCTTGCGGAGTTCATCCGGGGTGAGCCTCGTTGCCAGCCGCGCGCTGCATGAGCTCGGCCCGGTCGACACGCTGCTCGTGTCGGGGGGCGCCGGCGTGCACGAGGCCCTCCGGGACGAGGTGCTGGTGACCTGGCTCGGACAGCAGGCGCCGCTCGCCCGGCGTTTCGGCTCGGTCTGCACGGGCGCGCTGCTGCTTGCCGAGGCGGGGCTGCTTGCCGGCCGGCGGGTAGCGACGCACTGGGCGTATACGGACAAGCTGGCCGCGCTCGCGCCGGACGCGCGCATCGAACCGGACGCGATCTATGTCCGTGACCAGCGCCTCTGGACCTCCGCGGGCGTGACCGCCGGGATGGACATGGCGCTCGCCATGGTCGAGGAGGACCTCGGCAGGACGCTGGCTCTCGACGTCGCGCGTCAACTGGTCATGTATCTCAAGCGTCCCGGTGGACAATCGCAGTACAGCGCCCCGCTCGCGGCGCAGGCCGTGAACGACGATGCACGCTTCCAGGAACTGGTCGCCTGGATCATCGACCACCCCGAGCAGGAACTTTCGGTCACCGCGCTCGCCGCCCGGACCGGGATGAGCCCGCGCCATTTCAGCCGCTGCTTCCGGGAGGAAACGGGCTTGACGCCGGCCAAGTTCATCGAGCGGGTGCGCTTCGAAGTGGCCCAGCGCCTGCTGCTCGACAGCGACGGCGCGCTCGAGAGGGTGGCCGCCCGCTGTGGTTTCGGCAGCACCGAAACGCTGCGCCGGGTGTTCATCCGGCACCTGGGGATCGGGCCGGGCGCCTATCGCCTCGGCATGGCGCGTGAGGCGCGGCCGAACCCCCCGGGGCCCGAGGCGCACGGTTTGTTAGCCGCGCAGGTCCGGTGGCACAATACGGCGCCCCTCGCCCCGGTAGCTCAGGGGATAGAGCGACCGCCTCCTAAGCGGTAGGTCGCAGGTTCGATTCCTGCCCGGGGCGCCATTCCGAGCCAGCCTTTGGTCGAGTTTCATGCTGCAGCGCAAATGGATAAATTCTGGCGCTGCGGATATACAACTGTGTTGGAAGTTTCCCCCACCGGCTCCAGGGAGCATTGCCGTGACCGGATCTGCCCGCTACCTGTTTGCGACCGTGGCGCTGGCGCTGGCGCTGGCGCTGGCGCTGCTTGCGCCGCTCGCGGGTGAAGCCCACGAGCCGCCGCCAATCGTGCCGCTGTGCGCGCTTTGCCATGGAGAGACCGGGCCGAGCCCGTTCCCGGGCGTGCCGACCATTCACGGTTTGCCGCCGGGCGTGATCGGGAATGCGCTCTACAAGTACCGCGAGGGACTGCGCCCCTGTCGGAAGAGCGAGTGCACCCAGGATGGCCGGTGCCCGGACATGAGCATGTGCGACATCGTCGCCGGGATGACGGACGCCGACATCGACCTGCTCGCGTATTGGTACGGTGAACAGGCGTTCGCGAAGCACCAGGACCCCTACGACCCGAAGCTCGCTGCGCAGGGCAGAGTCATCCATGATCGCTATTGCGAGGTGTGCCACACCAACCTCGGGTCAGACCCCGTCGATGACGCCAGCATGCTGCGCGGTCAGCGCAAGGTCTACCTGCGTTCGGCGCTGGAGGATTTCCAGCAGGGTCGCAGGTCGGTCGGCCTGGATGCGATGGATATGCGTTTCAAGACCTTCGCGGATGATCAGCTGGACGCCCTGGCTGAGTTCTACTCGGGCCCTGCCGCCTATCCGTTGCCAGGCGAATAAGCTGCCGGGCGGCCGATGCGCCTGACCTTTCACGGTGCTGCCGGACGCGTCACAGGCAGCTGTCACCTGGTCGAGTGCGGCGGCAGGAAGCTGCTGCTGGATTGCGGTCTCGTGCAAGGCGGGCCGGAGGCGCAGCAGCTCAACCAGTCGCCGTTCCCGGCCGATCCTGGCGACCTGGACGCCGTGGTGCTGAGCCACGCGCATATCGATCACTCGGGCAGGATTCCGATGCTGGTCCGGCAGGGTTACACCGGCAAGGTCTACGCCCAGCAGGCGACGACCGGGCTGTGCGAGATCATGCTCAAGGACGCCGGCTACCTGCAGGAAAAGGATGCCGAGACCGAGAATCGCAAGCGCGAACGCAAGGGCCTCGTCCCCGTGGAGCCGCTCTACACACGGCGTGACGCCGAACGGGCCCTGCGCCAGTTTCATTCGCTGCGTTACGAAGAGGTGCACGAGATCCTGCCCGGCATCCGGGTCCGCTTCCGGGACGCCGGCCACATCCTTGGCTCGGCCATCGTGGAGCTCTGGCTCACCGAGGGCGAGGAGACGCGCAAGCTGGTGTTCTCCGGAGATCTCGGTCAGCCGAATACCCCCATCCTGCGCGATCCCGCGTTGATCCGTGCGGCGGACGCGGTGCTGCTCGAAGCCACTTACGGCGACAGGCAGCATCGCTCGCGCGCGGATACCCTGGCGGAGCTGCGGGAAATTTTCACGGTGGCGCGGGCTGCGGGCGGCAACATCCTGATCCCTGCCTTCGCGGTCGGGCGGACGCAGGAAATGCTCTACACCTTCAATCAACACTTCGCCGACTGGGGCCTCGAGCACTGGCGCATCTGCCTCGACAGCCCGATGGCGATCCGGGCCACCGAGCTGTACGCCAGGCATGTTGAGCTCCATGACGATGAGGCCCTTGCGCTCCAGGAGCGCGGCAGGAATCCGCTGGCGGAGCGGCTCGAACTCATCCGCACGCCACAGCAGTCGCGGGCGCTCAACCGGGTGCGCTCAGGGCTGCTGGTCATCGCCGCCAGCGGGATGTGCGAGGGCGGCCGGATCCGGCATCACTTGAAGAACCACGTCTGGCGCAAGGATTGCCACGTGATCATCGTCGGGTTCCAGGCCCGCGGCACGATCGGCCGGAAGCTCGTGGATGGCAACGCGTACATCCATCTCTGGGGCGAGGCGATCCGGGTCGCGGCGCAGGTTCACACGGTCGGCGGGTTCTCCGCCCACGCGGACCAACGGGGTCTGGTGGCGTGGTACCGCGGCTTCGAGGATGCGCCGCCGGTCTGGCTGGTGCACGGCGAGGACGAGCCGCGGGCGCGCCTTGCAGAAAAACTCGCCGCGTTCGGGGCCGGGGAGGTCAGCATCCCGCGGGCGGGGGAGCAGGTCGACCTGCGCAAGCTACCCGCACGCAGCCGGGACGAGCTTCCGCCACGCCTATAGCTGCTTGTCGTCGAGGCGCAGCTCGCCCACTTTCTTGCCGCCGCGCCAGGTGTCGATCTTGACGAAGTGAAACACCAGCAGGGGCGCGGACCATCCCTCGATCCAGTCCGTGTCGGAGCCCAGCCTGAACTTGAGCGACTGGTAGGCGCCATTCGGCGTCTGCACCGTTTCCGTTCCCGTGACCTCGAGGGTCCAGGTCTCGCGCGCGTCGCCCCCGTTCCAGACCGTGTACTCCGCGTGCTTCAAGCCTTGGGCGATGTCTGCCCGGGCGCGCAACCGCACGCTGAAGAAATCCAGCGTGCCCGCGGCCAGGTCGGCGGGCGGCTGCCGCGCCCCCTGGCCGTCGTCGAGCTCGATGGACATCAGCAGGTCGTCCTGGAATCGCAGCCGCGAGCGCAGCACGCTCGTGCGGCCGAACCAGCCGGCCCAGCTCCTGGGCGAGACCCAGTGGACGTACTCATAGGCGCCGTCGGGACGCTGTCGCAGGGTGACCTCGACGCTCACCGGGATGATCCCGTCCCGACCCACGTAGCGCAGGCCATGATCGAGCGGCATGAAGTCGCGCGCGATCGCCGCGCTCGCGGAGGCCGCGAGCATCGCCATCAGCCAGCAGAGTCTGCGCAGAACCATGGGCTTACATTCCAACCACAAGACGCTTCGCTTAGAATGCGGCCCTCCGCGCAATACTTTCAAGGCCCGAAACCCCGCCCCCATGAGCAAGACGCTGCAGGATCGCTACGCGACGAGTCCGCTGTTCGGCGGCAATGCCCCCTATATTGAGGGGCTGTACGAGCAGTATCTCGAAGATCCCGGCTCTGTGGAGCCCGCGCTGCGGCAGTGGTTCGACGGCATCGCCAATGGCGGCAGCGACACGCCCCGCGGCCCGGTCGAGCGCGAGTTTGCGGCCCGGGCGCGCCTGCCGCGCGCCGTGCGGCAGGCGGCCGGGGTGCCCGAGGCGATCCTGGACAAGCAGGCCGCGGTGCTGCGTCTGATCGAGGCGTACCGCATGCGCGGCCACCGCCTGGCGAAGCTCGACCCCCTGGCGCTGGTGGGTCCGCAGCCGCTGCCGGAGCTCGATCCCGGGTTTCACGGCCTCGGCCCCGGCGACGACGACACGGTGTTCGCGACCGCCGGCTTCGGCGGCGCCGACCGGCTGAGTTTTCGCGAGATCCGGGCCCGGCTGAAGCGCGTCTACAGCGGCACGATTGCCGCGGAACTCGGCCATATCACCGACACCGAAGAGCGGCTCTGGCTGCAGCGGCGCTTCGAGGCGGCCGCAGCCGGCGGACGGCTCGAGAACGGCGAGCGGCGCCAGCTCCTCGAGCGCCTCACCGGCGCCGAGGGCATCGAGCGTTACCTCCACACCCGCTACGTCGGCCAGAAGCGCTTCTCGCTCGAGGGCGGCGAAAGCATGATCCCGCTGCTTGGCGACCTCATCCAGCAGGCAGGCGGCCGCGGCATGGAGGAGGTGCTGATCGGCATGGCGCATCGCGGGCGCCTCAACGTGCTCGTGAACGTGCTCGGCAAGCCGCCCAAGGACCTGTTCTCGGAGTTCGAGGGCGTCTACGACCCGCAGGCGCGCCGCTCCGGCGACGTCAAGTATCACCTCGGCTTCTCGTCGGACATCAGCACGCCGGGCGGCAACATCCACGTGGCGCTGGCGTTCAATCCCTCCCACCTCGAGATCGTCAACCCGGTCGTCGTCGGGTCCGCGCGGGCCCGGCAGGATCGGCGCGGGGACTCGATCGGCGCGACCGTGCTTCCCGTGCTCATCCACGGCGACGCTGCGTTTGCGGGGCAGGGGGTCGTGATGGAAACCCTGCAGATGTCGCAGACGCGCGGGTTCGCCGCGGGGGGTGCGGTGCACGTCATCTGCAATAACCAGATCGGCTTCACCACCAGCCATCCTGCCGATGCGCGCTCCACGCCCCACTGCAGCGACGTGGCGAAGATGATCGAGGCGCCGATCTTCCACGTGAATGCGGACGACCCGGATGCGGTCGCCCTCATCGGCCGCCTCGCCTTCGATTACCGCATGCAGTACCGGAAGGACGTCGTCATCGACCTCGTCTGCTACCGCCGCCACGGACACAACGAGGCCGACGAGCCGGCCGCGACGCAGCCGGACATGTATCGCGCGGTTCGCAACCATCCCACGGTGCGGCGCGTCTACGCGGAACGGCTCGCGCAGGACGGCGTCGTCACCGAGGACGAGGCACAGGCGATGGTCGCGGCCTACCGCGACGGCCTCGATGAAGGCCGCGTGGTGTCGAGTTCGCTCGGCTTCGTCGGCAACAAGTTCACCGTGGACTGGACCCGTTTCGACGAGGTCAATTTCAGCCAGGCGGTGCGCACGCGCATCAGCGCCGAGCGCGTCGCGCAATGCGCCGAGGCGATCTCCCGCGTGCCCGACGAGCTGGCCCTGCACCCCCGGGTCGAGCGGATCATGGCCGACCGGCGCCGCATGGCGGCCGGCGAGCTGCCCATGGACTGGGGCTTCGCCGAAACCATGGCCTACGCGAGCCTGCTGACCGACGGCTTCGACATCAGGCTGACCGGCCAGGACAGCGGCCGCGGCACCTTTTTCCATCGCCACGCGGTGCTGCACGACCAGGGCGGGCGCGAGCCGTATGTTCCGCTGAATCACGTTGCCAGCGATCAGCGCCGCTTCGTTGTCACCGACTCGCTCCTTTCGGAAGAGGCGGTGCTCGGGTTCGAGTACGGCTACGCGACGACGAATCCCGACACGCTGGTCATCTGGGAGGCCCAGTTCGGCGATTTCGTCAACGGTGCGCAGGTGGTCATCGACCAGTTCATCAGCTCCGGCGAGACGAAGTGGGGCCGGTATTGCGGCCTCATGCTGTTCCTGCCGCACGGCTACGAGGGCCAGGGCCCGGAGCACTCCTCGGCGCGGCTCGAGCGCTTCCTGCAGCTGTGCGCGGAACACAACATGTCCGTGGTCGTGCCCTCGACCCCGGCACAGATGTTCCACCTGATCCGCCGGCAGATGGTGCGCAACTTCCGCAAGCCGACGATCGTGCTCACGCCCAAGAGCCTGCTGCGCCACAAGCAGTCGGTATCGCCGCTCGAGACGCTGGGCGAGGGCCGCTTCCTGCGCATGATCCCGGAGATCGACGACCTCGATCCGGCGCAGGTCACGCGCCTCGTGCTGTGCAGCGGCAAGGTCTATTTCGACCTGCTGGAGGCGCGCCGCGAGAAGGGGATGGACCATGTGGCCATCGTGCGCCTCGAGCAGCTGTACCCGTTCCCGATCCGGCGTTACGCGGCGCTGCTCGAGGATTTCCCGGCGCTCCGGGACGTGGTGTGGTGCCAGGAGGAGCCCCAGAACCAGGGCGCCTGGTACCAGATTCGCCATCGGTTGCAGGAGCCGCTGTACGACGGGCACCAGTTGTTCTACGCCGGGCGGAAGGGCGCTGCGGCGCCGGCCGCCGGCTATTATCAGCTGCATAACCAGCAGCAGCAGGGCCTCGTCAACGCGGCGCTCGGCAGCTCGGAGCCGTCGGAGCGCCGCCCGATTCGCAAGAAAGCTACCAGGAAGAAAGAATGAGCATCGAAGTCAAGGTGCCCCAGCTGCCGGAATCGGTGGCCGACGCAACGCTGGTTGCGTGGCACAAGTCGCCGGGCGACAAGGTGAGCCGCGATGAGAATCTCGCGGATCTCGAGACCGACAAGGTGGTGCTCGAGGTGCCGGCGCCGGCCGACGGGGTCCTGAAGGAAATCCGGATCTCGGACGGCACCACGGTGACGGCCGGGGACATCCTCGCGATCCTCGAGGAAGGCGAGGCGCGCGCGGAATCCGCCTCCTCGGCGGAGGCGCCGGCGGCGGAGCCCGATGCAGGTGCCGAAGAGGACGAGGGCGATGACGCCGAGCCGGGCAAGGCCGCCGGCAGGCTCAGCCCCGCGGTGCGCAGGCTGGTGGACGAGCATGACCTGGATATCGCGGCGATCCGCGGCAGTGGTCGCGAGGGACGCATCACCAAGGCCGACGTCATGGGCTTCCTCGAGAAGAAAGCGGCGGACGGTGGGGAAAAGGACAAGGGCCAGCAAGCGCCCGCAGCCGCGGCGCCGGCGAAGCGCGCGCAGCCTGCGCCCGCGCCCGCGCCTAGCGGGGCGCGCGAGGAGCGCCGCGTGCCCATGACGCGGATGCGCGCGCGCATCGCCGAGCGCCTGGTGGACGCGCAGGCCACCGCCGCAATGCTGACCTCGTTCAACGAGGTGGACCTCGGCGCGGTGATGGACATCCGCAAGCGCTACCGGGACAGCTTCGAGAAGAAGCACGGCGTGCGCATCGGCTTCATGAGCTTCTTCGTGAAGGCGGCCATCGAGGCGCTGCGCAAGTTCCCGGTGGTCAATGCCTCGATCGAGGATAACGACGTCGTCTACCACGACTACTTCGACATCGGCGTCGCCGTGTCCACCGATCGCGGCCTGATGGTGCCGGTGCTCCGCGATGCGGACCTGCAGAGCTTCGCCGATATCGAACGGTCGATCGGCGAGTTCGCCGGCAAGGCGCGCGATGGCAAGATCGCCGTCGAGGACCTGACCGGCGGCACCTTCACCATCACCAACGGCGGCGTGTTCGGCTCGCTGATGTCCACGCCGATCATCAACCCGCCGCAGAGCGCGATCCTCGGGATGCACAAGATCCAGGACCGGCCGATGGTGGTGAACGGCGAGATCAGGATTCGCCCGATGATGTACATCGCGCTGACCTACGACCACCGCATCATCGACGGGCGCGAGGCGGTGCAGTTCCTGGTGAGCGTGAAGGAGAGCCTCGAGGATCCGGCGCGCCTGCTGATCCAGCTCTGACATTCGATTTTTCCGGACCAGGGGTACAGATGAGCGACAGCTACGACGTGATCGTGATCGGCGGCGGCCCCGCCGGTTATCCCGCGGCCATCCGCGCCGCGCAGCATGGCCTGCGCGCTGCCTGCATCGACGACTGGCAGAACTACGACGGCAGCCGGGCCTTCGGCGGCACCTGCCTTAATGCCGGCTGCATTCCTTCCAAGGCATTGCTGGAGTCCTCCGAGCTGTTCCATCGCGCCCGGGAAGAATTCGGCGTGCACGGGATCAAGACCAGCGGTGTCGAGCTGGATCTCGACGTCATGCAGGCGCGCAAGGCGGGCATCGTCAAGCAGCTGACCGGCGGTATCGGGCAGCTGTTCAAGGCGAACAAGGTCACCGGCCTGCAGGGTCGCGGGCGCTTCCTCGGCGCGGGCAAGGTCGAGTTCACGGCTCCGGACGGCAACAAGAAGACGCTCGCGGCGAAGCACGTGGTGCTGGCGGCCGGCTCTGCGCCGATCGAGCTCAAGAGCGTGCCGTTCGACGGCAAGCAGATCGTCGATTCCTGGGGTGCGCTCGAGTTCGACGCGGTCCCGGGCACGCTGGGCGTGATCGGCGCGGGCGTGATCGGGCTCGAGCTGGGCAGCGTGTGGAAGCGCCTCGGCGCCGAGGTCACCATTCTCGAGGCCATGGACACCTTCCTGTGGATGGCCGACGCGCAGATCGCGCGCGACGCGCAGCGCCAGTTCAAGAAGCAGGGCCTGGACATCCGCCTCGGCGCGAAGGTGCAGGGCGCCAAGGCCGGCAAGGAGGGCGTCACCCTCAGCTACGAGGACAAGGACGGCAGCCATGAGTTGACCGTCGACAAGGTCGTCGTCTGCGTGGGGCGCCGGCCCTGCTCGGAGGGCCTGCTGGGTGACGGCACCGGGGTGGAGGTGGACGAGCGCGGTTTCGTCAAGGTCGACCACGAGTGCCGCACCGGGGTGAAGAACGTCTGGGCCGTCGGCGACCTGGTACGCGGGCCGATGCTGGCGCACAAGGCGACGGAGGAAGGCGTAATGGTCGCCGACCTGATCGCCGGCAAGGTCGCCGAGGTCAACTACGAGGTCATCCCCTCGGTGATCTACACCGCGCCGGAGATCGCCTGGGTCGGCAAGACCGAGGCGCAGGCCAAGGAAGCCGGGATCGATTACAAGGTCGGCACCTTCCCGTTCGCCCCCAATGGCCGCGCCAAGGCGATGGAGCAGGCGGGCGGCATGGTGAAGCTGATCGCCAACAAGCGCGACGACTCCATCATCGGTGCGCACATCATCGGCCCGATGGCGGGGGAGCTGATCAGCGAGCTGGTGGTCGCGATGGAGTTCCAGGCGAGCATCGAGGACATCCAGCGGACGGTGCACGCGCACCCGACGCTCGCCGAGGCCATCCACGAGGCCGCGCTGGCCGCCGACGGCAAGGCGATCCACGGCATCAACCGCTAGGTCGCACGCCCCGGGGCGGGCGTGTGTCGTTACGCCTTCCTGCGCACGGACGTGACGTTCGTGAGGCGGCCGATGCGATGCATCAGGCGGCTGAGGTCCTCCAGGCTGCCGATACCCGCAGTGATGTCGATGGTGGCGACGTGGGTGACGCGCTCGGTGCGCGTCGTCATCGCGTTGATGTCGATCTTCTCGTCCGCCAGCAGGGCGGAGATGTCGCGGATCAGGCCGGTCCGGTCCCAGGCCTGGACTTCGATTTCGACCGGGTAGCTCGCCTGCTCGCGCGCGCCCCAGTCCACCGCCATGAGGCGCTCCGGATGTTCGGCCTGCAGGCGCAGCAGGTTCTTGCAGTTGGCGCGATGGATCGACACCCCGCGGCCCTGGGTGATATAGCCGGCGATCCGCTCCGGGGGCAGCGGCCGGCAACAGCGCGCGAAATTCGTCATCAGGTCGCCGACGCCGGAGATCGAGACGGCCGCCTCGGTGTATTGCGGCCGGCGCGCCTTGACCTGGATTTCCTCCGTGACGCGGGGCGGCGGCGGCGGGCTTTCGCGCTCGCAGGCGCCGATCACCGAGGGCAGGGTCAGGTCGCCGGCGCCGATCGCGAGCCAGAGTTGTTCCTGGCCGCCGAGGCCGAAGCGCCTCGCCACGGCGTCGAGATTCACCTCGAGACCGACGCGCGCGAGCTCCTTCTCCAGGGCCTGCTTGCCCGAGCGGCGGTTCTGGTCCTGGTCCTGCAGCCGGAACCACGAGCGCACCTTGCTGCGACTGCGCGGCGACACCAGGTAGCCGGCCTGCGGCAGGAGCCAGTCGCGGCTCGGATGGGCATTCTTGGCGGTCATGATCTCGACCTTGTCGCCGTTCTTGAGCGGCTGCGTCAGCTGCACCATGCGGCCGTTCACGCGGGCGCCGCGGCAGTGGTGCCCGATGCTGGTGTGGACCTGGTAGGCGAAATCGAGCGGCGTCGCGCCGGCGGGCAGGTCGACGACGTCCCCGGCCGGCGTAAACGCGTACACCCTGTCCTCGAAGATCTCGGTTCGCAGCTGGTCGAGCAGGTCGCGGTCGGCCTCGGGATCCTCGCCGGGGGTCAGCAGCTGCCTGAGCCAGTTGATCTTCTGCTCGAAGGCGGGATCGCCGCGGCCGCCTTCCTTGTAGCGCCAGTGCGCGGCCACGCCGAGCTCCGCGTGCTCGTGCATTTCGCGGGTCCGGATCTGGATCTCCAGCGGCTCGTTGCCCGGCCCCATGACGGCCGTGTGCAGGGAACGGTAAAAGTTGCCCTTCGGGTTGGCGATGTAGTCGTCGAACTCGCCGGCGATGTAGGGCCACAGGCTGTGCACCTGGCCGAGCACCGCGTAGCACTCCGGCACCGTGTCCACCAGGACCCGCACCGCGCTGATGTCGAATACCTGTTCGATCCCGACCTGCTTGCGACGCATCTTTCGCCAGATGCTGTAGATGTGCTTCGGCCGGCCCTCGATTTCGCCGGAAATGCCGGCCCTGGCCAGCTCCTCGCTCAGGACCCGAAGCACCTCGGCAATGCGCGCCTCGCGGTCCTCGCGGGTCTGCTTCAGGTACTGGGCGATGCCGCGATAGGTTTGCGGCTCGAGGTAGCGAAAGGCGAGATCCTCCATCTGCCACTTGAAGTGCCAGATGCCCAGCCTGTTCGCGAGCGGCGCAAAGATCTCCCGCGTCTCGATCGCGAGCCGCTCGCGCAACTCCGGGTCCCCGTCCCTGGCACGCTGCAGGCGGTTGAGCTGATCGGCCAGCCTCACCAGCACGAGGCGCACGTCGGCGACGATCGCCAGCAGCATCTTGCGCAGTGTTTCCGCCTGCGGGGCGGGCAGGGGCGTGCCCGTGCGCCAGTTCTCCGGCAGCCCGAAGGAACCCAGGCGCAGCAATTCCTCGACACGCCGGCGCGTCGTGATGTCGAAACGCTTCTCGACCGCCTCCGGGGTCATCGCGCCGGACTCCACCAGGGGGTACAGTACGGCGGCGGCACGGATCTCCGGCTCCGCCCGGATCTCCTCGAGCAGCGCGGCGACGTCGATGCCGCGGGCGGCAGGCGCCTCGTGCCCTTCGCGGGCCAGCGCGCGGGCCTCCTCGAGCGAGGCGGCGAGCAGCTGTGCCGCCGAGAGCGTGCTGTCGGAACTTTGGTTCACGATTCTGCTCTTAGGGATTTCCGTATACAATACTGAAAGTAGCAATCTTTTCTTAAAGTGACTTTGGAGGTCTTATGCTGAGGCGCCTTCTGCCCGTCACGGCCTTGCTGGTGGTTTCCGCCCCGGCGCTCGCCGCGAATGGGCTCGACCTGAATCTCAATAATGATGCGGCCCGGATCACCGTGGATTTCGACCTGTCGAACAATCTCGTGGTGGATGCCTCATGGCTGCATCACCAGGACCGCGGCAACGTCGTCGGCGGCGGGCTCCACGTGACCGGCGACGCCACCGGGGGCCGCGATCCGGTCCGCGCCGGGATTGGCGGGCGGCTGCTCTGGGCCAACGCCAGGGTCGGCGGCGAGGATGACGGCATGGCGCTTCCCATCGGCGGCTTCGTCACTTACACCATCCCTCAATACAATCGCTTCGTCGTCGGCGGCAGCCTCTATTATGCGCCCGATGTGCTGTCTTTCGGAGACATGACGAAGTACCGGGAATTCAATGCCTGGGGCGGCTACAGCGTGTTGCGCCAGGGCCAGGTCTATCTCGGCGTGCGCAGCGTCAAGGCGGACTACAAGCGCAGCCCGAGCGTCACCTTCGACACCGGCTTGCACGTTGGCGTGCGCATGCGCTTCTGAGTCCTGCGTGGACGGGTTTTCCGCCGCGACGGTAAAATGGCGAATTTCAGGCACCCCGCGGGGACTCCATGGCAGGCCATAGCAAGTGGGCGAACATCAAGCATCGCAAGGACGCCCAGGACAAGAAGCGCGGCAAGGTCTTCACCAAGCTGATTCGCGAGATCACGAGCGCGGCGCGCTCCGGCGACGCCGACCCGGCGATGAATCCCCGCTTGCGCCTCGCCATCGACAAGGCGAAAGCTGCCAGCGTCCCGAAGGACACGATCGAGCGGGCCTGGAGGCGCGGCACGGGCGAGGGCGATGGCGACGACTACCAGGAAGTGCGCTATGAGGGCTATGCGCCCGGCGGCGTCGCGGTGCTGGTGGAATGCCTGACGGACAATCGCAACCGCACGGTCGGCGAGGTGCGCCATGCCTTCACCAAGTGCGGCGGCAACCTCGGCGCCGACGGCAGCGTCGCGTACCTGTTCCAGCATTGCGGCGTGCTCAGTTACCTGGCCGGCATCGATGAGGACCAGCTGATGAACGCCGCGCTCGAGGCCGGGGCGGAAGACGTGGTGGCCAACGACGACGGCAGCTTCGACGTCATCACGGCGCCCGGCGACTTCGCGGCGGTGCGGGATGCGCTGGAAGCCGGCCGGCATGCGCCGGAATCCGCCGAGGTCACGATGCGCGCGGCCACCGATGTGTTCGTGGAGGGCGAGGAGGCCGAGCAGGTGCTCAGGCTGCTCGAGATGCTGGAGGACCTCGACGATGTCCAGGATGTCTACAGCAATGCGGAATTGTCGGACGATGTGCTGGCAGGGGCCTGAGGCCCAGCCGGGCCGCGCCTGATGACCGACGCCCTGACCATTCTCGGCATCGACCCCGGCTCGCAGGTCACCGGATTCGGCGTGATTGCCGCGCAGGGCACCAGGCTGAGCTATGTCGCCAGCGGCTGCATCCGCACGCGCGGCGGCGAGATGGCGGATCGCCTGCGCATCATTTTTGAA
>Ga0209498_1000110_pt1 | contig 45770 bp, 54 predicted proteins | sample WalLakDeSediment_FD_184131 | JGI IMG/M metagenome (GOLD analysis project Ga0209498, IMG submission 184131) | Lake sediment microbial communities from Walker lake, Nevada to study Microbial Dark Matter (Phase II) - Walker Lake 11/02/13 Deep... | ecosystem: Environmental > Aquatic > Freshwater >... | reverse complement strand
CCACCAATAGCGCCCTCCTCGCCGCCACCGGCAAACCGCTGGATCTTGAGCTGCGCCCCGTTTGGGATGACGTAGAAGTTGTCGGTCACGGATGACACGTTCCCGACGTGAACCTGCGTCACGGCGGTGTTTCCCGGTGGCGACGAGACGGCGCTGTTGGTGATGAGCCGGCCGTCGGTGGTCGTCCTGAGACGTCGGGCAATACCGTCATAGTCGGTGGCCATGGCCAAAATGCCGTCGGTACCTGCCGGGATGGCGAAGCCGTTGTCGACGCCGAGCTTGACCCCGGAGTCGTCGGTAAGCTGCGCGTTCACTGCACTCTGGTCACTGGCGATGACCACGGGCGTGCTCGCCGCCATCGCTTTCTGCCCGAGCGTCCCGAGTCTCGCGACGATGCCGTCAAAGATGTCCTTGAGCCGCGCGAGGATCGTGTTCGCCGTCGGCGTAGCCTGTACCTCGCCTGTACGCGTGACGAAGTCGGCTTGCGTGAGGAGTGTCAGCGCCGTTGCCTCGGTGGCTGCGCCGGTAGGTAGCGGAAGGCTGGCTGCGGACACGGGGACCGCGCTCGCGCGGAGCTGCGTGTCCGTCAGGGGACCGCTCACGGGCTGCGTTGTGGTGCCCGTGGGGTCTGTGCGCACGGGGTTAGCGCCCGTGCCTTTCTCGACGCCAGTGGCGTCGTACAGGATCGAAGCAGGCGAGAGGTTGCTCATGCGATGGCCCTCACGCGCGACGCCTCAAACGGGCCGCTGTAGGTGATCGTGTCGGTGATGGTCGCGAGCACGGTGGTTCCGTCAGCGGCGTAGATCTTCCACTCCACGGTCGTCGCGTTCGCCCCGGTCCACGTGATGTTCTGCTCGACGAGCTTGGTGCTGTCTGCGCGGCGCCAGAGCACTTGGGACGGGAACACTGTGCCCGTGACGGTCTTCGTTGCTCCGGTCGTGAAGCCTTCGGCGGGGCCTTCGTCGATGAAGTGGATGAGTTGCAGCAGCGAGCTATGCCCGGAAGCTGTTATTCCAGAACCCGTGACGAGACTCTGAACCACACCGTCTAGGAACGCGCGGAGGTCGCCGTCTACGAAACGTACTTGCCCCTCCTCGGTCGGTTCACCTGAGAGCGGCTGGAAGAACAAGTCCTCGACGCGCTCGTTGCGTGCGCCCGCCACGGCTACTTCACCTTCTTCTTGGCCTTGGCCTTCGCGGGACGCGCTCGCCTGTCGGCGACCGACTCGCGTCCGCCGCGCGACGGACGCATGGCGCCGTCCTCCTTCAGCTTCGCCGCCTCCGCTTCCGATGCGTAGCTCTGCTCCAGAGTGACCTTCGCCGCCCGTGCGTAGCGCTGAACGACCTCGACGGCTTGCTTCGCCTGCGCAGCCTTCCCGTTCGCCACGAGGTGCTCCGCTTTGGCCTTCTCGGACAGATTCAGCAGGATCTCGGTCGCGCGGGTGATGTAGAGCTTCACCGTCGCGACACCTTCGAGGTCGCTCACACCCTTGAGCTTGTCTTCCTCGAAGTCCTTGTCCACGTGCGCGTGAAGGAGCCGCACTTTCTCAGCTCCCTCACGCAGACCGGACGCTTGCCCAGCGCGTTGATAGACCTCCTGCTCTGACAGCTCGGCGAGCTTGTCGAGCTGCTCTCCGAGGTCATTAGCGAGATCGAGGCGACCCTTGGTGTACTCCTTCACGAACTACCTCGTTCACTGCCCGTTCACGATCACCGTGATCTGATCTGGCTTGGCCCCGACGCCTTGCAGGTTGAACTGGAAGCGGAGGTCGCCTTCGGTCGGGGTGCCACCGGGATAGACGTCCTCGCCGCCCGCATCGTTGACTGCGTTCCGCAGAAGCTCGCCGTTGAGATAGACCTCGACGTCGTCGACGAAGACAACAGCGTCGTACGGTGGGAGATCCACGTTTGTGTTGGCGTGCGGCGTGCCGGGACCGTTGACGTCGTTGTCGGCGGTGACGCTGGCGGTGAGCGTCGCCTGAACTTTTGTGCGCGTGACAGCGCTGTTGGTGATGGCGTTGAGCAGCGAGACTTCACCAAACTTCGCGTCGAAGGCGTCCCACTCAGCGGTCGAGTCCGACAGCTTGATGCCGTCGGTCTGCGCCCACGTCGAGCCCGTCTGGTTGACGTCGTCGAGGAACAGCTCGCCCGCCGAGAGTACCCGGAGGTCGCCAGCCGTCGACTCGATCACGCCGTCGTTCACGCCGACATGGATCGGACGCGTGCCAGCGGTGTTCGCGCGGAGCCCGGTGCGGAAGTCGTTGACGACCGCGTCCACGTTGAACGTATCGACGTCGGCGCCGATAGCGACCTCGCTCGTGCCGCCCGCGCTGCCCTCGACGACCGAGAACAGGTTGGCCTCCGCGTCGTCGCGGATGCGCCACGCGAGGCCCGCGCCTTCGAGGTCGAGGGTGGCGTCGGTCGTGAGATCGACGGGAGCGGTGCCCTGACCGTTGTACGCGCCCTGCCGGGTGACAGCGAAGCTGGCGGGCACGTCGATGGCGGCGCCGCGCAGGAAGTCCTGCTCGTTGAGGTCTTCGAGGGCGACGCGCTCGACGCTGGAGAAGTTGATGACGCGGTTCTCGACGTCGGCGACGGGGACGGCTTCGAGGTCATCGCCAGCCGCGTTGAGCCGCACGAAGCTCAGTTGCGCGCGCGTGGTCGTGGTGCCGGTCATCGTGTGGCCGTCGGTCGCTGTCTCCGTCTGGAACAGGGCATAAATGGTTCGCCCACCGGAGAGAATCGGGTCGCGCGTTGCGCCGTCAACCACGTCGCACAGATTCTTCGGCGAGATCGAGGTCGTGCCGCTGACCTCCGTTAGAGCGTGAGTACCAAAGGTACCACCGTGGGCAGCGGCGACGGTGCCGCGCGTGCTCACGTTGCCGACGGCAGCCGTGGTGTTCGCGGGCAGCTCGCCGATGAGCAGCACCTTGAAGTTGTTGCCGGCGCCCACGGTAACGTCGACGAGTCCGGTCATGGTGCGGAGGACGCGCTTGCGCTCGACGTCGTGCAGGCTTTGGTTGACCTCGTCGACGCCGCGTTTGACGTTGCCCTCCCCGGGGAACGTGGTCGGCGCGACGAGGTCGTCGTACCAGTTGAGCGACTGATCGGCTCGTTTGTGGAGGTTGAGCAGCGACCGGATGTTGTTGAGGTCGTCCTCGATGTTCGCCGCGCCGCTCTCCATCGTCGCGCCGGGAGCGACGTTGTCGAGAAAGTTGAGGGACTGTGCGATCTGAACTTCTTGACGGATGAACGTACGTGCCATGAAGGTGCTCTCTTTCCAGATAGGTCAGAAGACGAAGTAGTCAGCGCGAAACTTGTCGGACGGCTCCGATACGAACAGTAGCGTAACAGTGTCAAACCCGCTGTCTGGGCCGCCGCCCTCGGACACCGTGAAGTCGTTGCCGATTCCAGACTCCAGGCGTTGCCCGTTACAGAACAGGGCGATGCTCGCCCCGTCGATGACATGGACGAACTTTTCGGGAGTTGTGAACACCGTTGCGCTCACCGGGACAAGCGCCACCTGCGTACGCCATCTCGTGTGTGGCTCAATCGGTCGTCGTGGGACGTTTGGCATGGCCCCTCAGAGGGGCATCAGCCCTTGCGGTGGAAGACGACGAGCTGCACGTCAGAGGCACCAACCACACCGCGCATGAAGATGCTTCGGTCCTCCAAAGGGATTTGGAGCGGGGGGTCCGCGACCCTCACCTCCCAGAAGTTGATGTTGGCGTCGAAATCGTCCTTCGTGAAGTAGAGGCGGCACGCGTTCCCCGCAGCACGCACGAGAATACTCATCGAGAGCGCCTCGAAAGGGACAACGCGCCCCGTCGTGTCGATCGACACTGTCTTCGCACGTGGAATCCCACCGAGATTTTGCATGCCCATGGAGCGCCTCTTTCGGTTTTCCAGAACGGGGTGGGCCATCGCGGCCCACCCCACCCCGGGGTATCAGACCGCTTGACCCTTGAGGGTGCCGACAATCACGAGGTGCACGACCTCGGCAGCCGCGCCCCCGAGGAGGTCGAACCCGACGGACGTCTGCGTGCTCTCGTCCACCATCACAGGCGCCAACGTCTCGCCGCCAACGAGGACGCAGTAGGTCGAGTCAGCCATGGGCGAAAGGCCCTCCGCTTCGAGATCGATGGCGTGCGGTGCGGCGCCGTCGAGGGTGATCTTCTTGCGCTGAACGCTCACCCCAGCTTTGGCGGCACCCGCGAGGTGGGGCAAGCCCTGGTCGGCGGCGTACGGAATGTGGTCGCGTGCTTCTTTTGGGAAACCCATGTCTATCTCCTGCGGTTGGGGGCGTTCTGGAATCGGGCGTCTACTCGAACATCGCCAACCGGATAGCTCCGATCAGCGCGTCCTTCGTGGTCGTCGCATCGTACTTGACCTCATACGCGGCGGCCATTCGCTTCAGGTACGCGGCGGACATCTCTGGGGCGGGGTCAGGCCAAACGCCACTACCCTCCTCCTCCAAGACTTTTGGCAGCGTCTCCGACTCCGGGGTGTACGCCGGGGCCTTCTTGCCCTTTGGCTTCTCCGGCGCAGGAGGAGCCTTCGTTGCCACCTTGGCAGCGTCGGCCTTCGCCCTCTCCGCGCTGGCCGCGTCCACGCGCGCTGCCTTTTCCGCCGTGCGCTGGAGCTGGTCCGTTGCGGCCTTGAACTCGTTCTCGGTGAAGCGGAAGCCAAGGTTCGTCGCGAGGGAGGAGAGCGCCGCAAAGCTCCGCAAGGACGCAACGCGGGTCGCCAGCTCGGTGTCTTGCCCCAGCAGCGTGACGAACTCCACCGCCGATCGCATAGGCTTACCCGGTTCAGGGATCTTGGAAATCGAGTGCAGCGCGCTCTTCCTGACCTCCAGGCTCCACTCGTCGCCGAGTGACAGGAGCTTCTTGGAGTCGGCGTCGTTGTCAACGTCAATGCAACACTGCGAGTCGATCTCGTAGGCGCGTCCGTTCACGGTGATCGTGGTGAGCTTCTTGTGGGAATACTTCGTCTGTAGTCGCATTTGGTTCCCTTTCTGGAAAGCCGGGACCATAGGTATAGAGCGGCTGCGTCCGAAACGAAAGAGCCCCCTTTCGGGGGCTCCTTTGGTGAGCGTCAGCTCACGTCAGCTCACGGCTGTCCCTTGAACTGCGGCGCGCGGCCGATGTTCTTGAACAGCACGGTCTTACCGGGGGCGTAGAGCACAGGCACACCGTAGATGAGCTGCATCCAGCGGATGGTCGCGTCGACGGTGGCAAGTGGGATCTTGAGCATCGGGGCAAGTTGCTTCCAGCTCATGACTTCGAGGTTCTGCTGCCACATGAACGCCGACGTGGCGCCGGGGAGGCTCGTGTTGAAGTCATCCACGGTGAGCTGGCCGACGCCAGCGGTGTTGGGGATTCGCGCGATAAGGCGCTCGGTACCGCCCGCCCCACCCTTCTTTGTGCGGAACAGCGAGTACCACTTGGTGGGTGCGCCGCCTGCGGGAGTGACCCCGAAGGTGAGCTTTTCGCCCGCCGCAACGGCGATGGCACCACCGATGTCGACCGCGATGCTGCGACCGGCGTCGTTGAACGCCACGATCTTGTAGACGTAGGACCCGGCGTCATCGTCACCAAAGAGGCTGGCGGCGTCGATGGGGGTCGTTGCCGCTGCTGTGATCGTCGGAGCGCCGGGGCGCTTCGAGGGATCGCCACTCGCGACGGCAGGAGCGCCGCCGTCGGTGATGAACACGTTCGGCTCGAAGGAGATGTCTCCTGCGGGCGAGGTGAAGCCGTTGACGTCGAGGCCGACCATGTCGCCCTTGACACCCGCCCCGATGTCGTAGCGACCTTTGGGGAAGAAGGCTTTGACGAGATCCGCCTTGACCTTGGGGTTGAGGTGCAAGTGCGTGGGGACACCGAAGTTGGGCGCGTCCGAGATTGTCAGCGCGGCGTCGATCAGGACATCTTCGTCGAGCGGCTGGCCGCGCATGTCGATGATGTTTGCAGCGGGAGCCAAGTCGCCGATGAGCTTCTCGTAGCCGTCGAACTGAAGGCTCGACAGATCAGAGCGCCCGAAGAGCAAGGCGCGTTCGAGGATGCGGAGCAGCCACATTGTGCCACTGACCGTCTCGTTGGCGATCACGTTGCCGTGCGCGGGTTTCACGAGCGACATGACGTGCGTCACCTTGCGGGTCGTGCCGAGGTACTTCACCACAGCGTACTGACGCTCGTACGCGCTGTCCTGCGATTCCGGCAGATCGCCTTCGGCCACGAAGCCGACGTCGTCACCCTCGCCGTAGGACTGGATCACGTTGTGCTCTTCGACCGTGTTCATGGCCCCGATCTTCGGGATGGCCTTGAACAACCGCAGGTGCTCCATGCGGTACGTGACGTTCTTGAGCGTGCGCTCCAGCGACTCGACGCGCAGCGGGAAACCGTCACCAAAGCTCGCACCTGGGTTGTTGATTGCCTGACCTGCGGTGAGAGCTTTGTTCAGCTCACTCAGCGTCTCGGGGCTGCCAAGGCTGCCACCGCCGAAGCCGTCCAAACCTTCGTAGTCTTTCCAAGAAATCTGCTCATTCATGTTGTTCTCCTGCTCTTTCTGGAAACTGGAAGCCTATGAAGGCTGGCTCAGTTGGCCTTGTGGGTGTTGAGGAACTTCTGCACGTCCGCGAGGACCACGGGTGAGATCTGGTTGAGGGACTCGTACTTGGTGGACGCCTTGACGAGATCTTCGCCGTTGCTCGCGTTGTTGCCGCCCTTGGCAATCATCGCGTCGAGGCCATCGAGGATCTGCGACTTGGAGAGGTCCGAGCCCTGCTCCATGGCATTCGCCTGGGTCGGAGCCCCGGCGAAAGACTTCGCCATCGGCTGTGCACCCCGGACGCCCTTGCTCATGGGGCCGCGCGCGGGCTGCACCCCGAGCTGCGAAGCCATCGACTTCAGCATCTCGCTCTGCGAGGTGATGACATCGGTCATGGACGCGAGAGTTGTCGCGAGAGCCACGCGGTAGCCGTGGTCGTCGCCTTGGGACTTCTGGATGTGGTCGGTGAGCGTGCGGAGCCCGTCGGTGATGCCCACGGTGGCGTCACGCAGGAAGTCGCTCACGTCGATGGACTTCTGGATCGTGTCGGTCTGGAAACCGCCCATGACCTTGCTTGCGAGTTCGTCGCCCCGCAGGGACTTGACCAGCTCGTCCTTCTCGTCGTCAGTGATCTCCCCGCTCTGCGCCTTCGCGAACAGGTCCGCCGCGCGGGTCGCGGTGTTGTTCTTGAGCGCGGCCTCGGCGAGCGCGTTCATTCCTTTTTCGAGATCGTGTTCGGTCATCTTCTTCATGGCGTTTTCTCCCTTCAGAGAAGGTCGTTGTCCTTCAGGATGCCGATCGTCTGGAAAAGACGTTCGGCGGTTTGTGGTGAGCAAGCGAAGCGATGCTGGATGCGCGCGACAGCGGCCGACTTCGAGATCTCCTTATCGTCGCCGTCGTCAAGCAAGCGCTGCTGCCCGTCTTGCTCTAACGACTGCGGCGCGAGCACTTGCCCGGCGCCGGGGCCTGACTTCGGCCCAGCGGGCTTGGAGCCCGGAGTCGCCTCCCCCATAGAGAGGCCCTTCTCCACGTCCCCGAGGCTCTTCGCAAGAACTTCGAGTCGCGTCCCTTCACCCACGGGGCAGTTGTGTGCCACAATGCCGTTTGCGTCGTACCATCCGTGCGACGTCTGGAGGTTGAAGACGTGGCCCACAAACCCATCGACGAAACGCTTGCTCGCAATGTGGCTGAAGCCTACGCGGCTGGAGAGGGTGCGGGGCTCCTCGCTGAACGCTTTGGCTTGCACCGCTGGACTGTGAACGACATCGCCAAGCGTTTTGGCGTTGTCCGCAGCAGGCATGAGGAACAGGTTCGTCGGAACCAACTCCGCACCGCCACCGAGCGAAAGGAGCTGGTTCACGCCGCGAACGTCGCTCGGCGCAGCAAGAAAGCCTCCCTCAAGGAGCTGCGCGCGAAGTCCGTCACTCGCGAGGCTCGGCAGCTCTTTGTCGGAGGCGGGGAGCGCCTCCTTGCCGAACTTCTGGAAAAACGAGGACTCCAGCCGTTCCTTCAGAAGTCCTTCGGCAAGTACAACATCGACATCGCTGTCGGAGACGTCGCCGTGGAACTCAGCTTCTCCAGCAAGACCGACCCAACGGGTCGCCTTGGAGAGAAGCGCAAGATCGAACACCTCCTGGAGCGGGGCTGGCATGTCCTGTACGTCATGGGGGATCGACGGCGTAGGGACGAGGTCACGGTCGAAACGGCCAACGCGGTCTTGGCCTTCCACCAACTCACCAAGGGCCACCCACCCACGCTGCGTGAGTACCGGGTGATTCGGTGTTCCGGTGATCTTCTCACCCGTCGCGAGTGTCAGCTCGATCATGGGGCCTGAGTACGCGCGCCGCGTCACCTTCTCGGCAGCGCCGCTCACGCGGACGTCACCCGGAAAACAGTTGGTGATCGCCACGTTTCGCACGAGCGCCTTCGCAACCACACGCCCTGCGGGGCCGGTGCGCTTCTGTACGGCACCTTCGATGCTGAAACCCAGGCGGCGAGAGCCGCCTGCCTTCTTGAGCGCGTTGCCCAGGTCCCAGATGCGGGAGGCTTCGGGGGTGTCGAGCAGGTAGCCCTCTGCCCATGTCAGGGCGGTGGGCGCGGTGTTGCCGTCAGGCAAGCGCTCGCCTTTCGCGAACTGCGTGACGCCTTCGGGGTACCCGAGCACGTCAGCGGTCTTCTTGCTGTGGTTGTCGTTGAACCACCCTTCCTTCAGGAAGGGTGCGAGGTCGAGGCCCTTCTGGATGATGACCTCGCCTTGCTTGTCGAGGTCTTCCGTCGAGATCACACCAGCGATGCGCTTGCGCTTGCCTTCGGGGGCGGACGCTTTCTCGAAGAACGCGAGAGGCGCGAAGAACTGGAACGCAGACGACATTAGCTACCTCCCATCTGGAAAACAAAAAAGGGCGAGGCCGGAACCGCAGTGCGGCTCTCAAGCTCTCGCCCCAACGAACCCAACGGTTCCTACCGGGCCATACCCGACGAACGGTACTAGCCATCTGGAAGTGGGTCAAGCCTGGGCCTTTGGGCTGCGATGGTAAAACGCTCCTCATCGTCCGCCGGCTTGTTCAACGACACCGGCAGCTCGACGCGCGTCTTACACCAGTAGCACTGCGCGTGTGCCTTCCCTTGTACGTCGAACTCGACGGCGCCAGTGATGCGCAGCTTCGTTGCGCTGCCACTCCTCTGAAGGATCTTATTTGCGCATTGAGGGCAGCGCATCAGTAGTGTTCCCCCCAACAGAGCACTTCACACGCCGCATTCAGGGCCTCGTCGTTTCCAGATGCGAGGAGTGCATCCACCTCGTCCTCGACGCGCTCCGCCTCTTCCACCGTCTCCTCCTTGTCTTCGTTGTAGCGCACACCGCGATAGTAGATGAGTTGCTCCCGCAAACCGCCAATGCGCGCGTCAATGTCGGGCTCCGAGAGCCTAGCTAGGGTCGCTCTGGCAAAAGAGATGTCGCCTCGCGGCGTGTGCAGCACCCCGCCGTCCTCGGTCCAATCGGTCCAGTCGTCGGGGACTTCGTAGAAGTCCCCCCGATTCCAGTTGAGGTTCTTCACATGGAGTTCGCCTTCAAACTGGTGAAGCCACACGAGTACCGTGCAGCGGCGCGCCTCTTCGTCGAGCTTACGCGTGTCGTACGCGATGTACGCGCCGGTAGGGACAGTAACGATCACGGCAGCACCCCAGGCTTCAGCCCCTCGCACGCCTTGTGAATGGCCGATTGCGTTTCGCTGCTTGTGAAGAAGAACTTCTCGACGGGGATCGTGTTGATGTGTGTGACGTTGCGCTTCGCCGCTTCGGCAAGCATTTCCTGCTTGACGTCGTCGGTATTTACCCAGCAACCGGCAAAGTCTTCGGCGCCGATACCTCCCTCGTGCAAAGTCTCGTTGTACCCCCCGTACTGCATGACGGAGTCAGTCACATGGTTGAACGCTGACTCGCCGGCGCCAGTTTGGTCCTTGTGGTGGTATCCGAAATCCCCCTTGTGTATCCGGCAGTCCGCCCGGCGGAGGACCCGTGGGTGCGCTATCATGCGGGCAGCTACCTGGCCGGTGCCGCCGCAGTTACCGAACGGTATGCCGCCCGAGTCCCACCCTACGGTACGGAACATCGAGCCGTCGCCGCCCGCCGTGAGGTCGCTAGAGGCGTGACCCGTGCCGGGGCCACTGAGCCCTGCGATCACACGCGCCTTCAAAGAGGGCTGCCCTATGCCGGAGAAGATCGCCGATTTAGCAACCTCAGCCTTCTGACCGGATTGTACGAAGCGCACGTTGTTCGCCAGGTCTACGTCCGAGGGTTCGTCTAGCCACACTGAATGCTGCCCGCCCGATGTCACGCGGATAACGGCGGTAGCGACAAGGTGCTCGGCCTTGAACTTCTTGAGCTGCTCGTCGAGCCACGCCTCGTTGTGCATCTCCGTGATCGGAGTCTTGCCGCTGCCGTACCCTGCGCCGCTTTCGGAGAAAGATTTGACTTTACCGTTCTGGCCCCAGCCCTTCGAGCCAAGGCATCGACGCACGATTTGCGATTTGATGAAGACACGCTCCGCATTCGCTTCGTGTGTCGAAGACGCAAGCGCGTCACTCACCCCGACAGCCTTCAACGCAGCGGTCATCTCTGCGCGCAGGTTCGAGATATTTTCCGCAGGGACACGGATGACGCATGTCCCTTCCATCACGAAGTCGCCGTCACTGCTGTGGAACACACCGATGGTCGTACCACTCGCCAGGGTCGTTCCATTCGCTTGCGTGTCGATGAGTGAGAAGGCCGAGGCGGTATGTTTGCCCGTATTGGCGCTATACTTCGCCTTCGGGATCTTCAGTGTGACGTGCGACGTTCCTTGGGGCTTCGCCACCCCCATGAGTGGTACGAGATCTCCGACCACTTCCACGTACTCTTTTCCAGATTCGATAACTTTACGCATGCGCACTTGCGAGTTCGCCCAGAGGCCGGCGCCGCCAGTCCGCACGGAATGCCCGAGGAGGCCCGGCTTGATCACGTCGAACACGTCGATGTCCGCCTCGTTGTTGAGCGCGATGGCGCCTTGCTGCTGCGCGCCAACGCTGAATGGCGGAGTCGCCGCCACGAACGCGGGGAGCTGTGGCGGCGGGGTCGCGACGACCTCAGTCGTGGTGCCCGTGTCCTTTGCCAGCGCGGCGAGCGGAACCTTCGTGATGATGTTTGCGCTGCCGACGATAGTTTCGGTGGGAGTGAGGCCGTGTTTCGCGAGCGACGCGAGCGCTTGTCCCTTCGCTGCTTCCTTTTCCTCTACGGTCCCGTAAGCGTCATACTTCCACTTCACCGCTGCCGTGTCGGCCGGTGACGTCGTGTCTGACACGGTCTTGTGGTGGCCGGGCTCTTTCTTGACCGCAGCGCCCACGGTGCCCGTGGAGACCTGCTTCTCGGAGAATGTCGTGCCCTTCGGGTGCGTCGCCCCGTCGGGACCGACCACCACACCGACGTTAGGGAAGACATCAGCGAAGGCTTGGGGGTCGACCTTCACGAGCTTACCGAGCGGAGAGTCGACCTCCTCGTACGGGGGGAACCCCTCCCAGTTGTCGACAGACTGCTTCAACGCGTCGAAGTCCGGCGACCCGAGGAGCAACGAGACGGAAGCACCCGACGTGTGCGTGTGCGCGTAGAGCTTCGGTGGGGGCTTGCCGCTATTCTGGAAAGCGGAGAGCGCCTGAAGCGTGACGGCATCCCACGGCTGCGGGTTCGCTTTCGCCCAGACCGCGTACTCCTTCGCCTTCGCGAACTTCGCGAGTTGCTCGGCCAGCTTCTCCGCCTTCGCCGCCGCAATGGCGGGGTCCTCGGGCTTCGGTGGTGGCTTCGGCTTCGCCGGCAGGGGTGGGGCTGCCGCCATCCCTGGAGGTGTGATAGCGGCGCCCTGCTTGTGGATATACGTGGACGCGGTGAACGTGCCCCAGGGACCTTTACCGTCGAGGGTCCACCACAGCTCCTCGTTCTTTTCCAGCACAGATCCGTTCGGCAGCGTGAGCTTCACTCCGACGGGAAGTGAGACGAGCAGTGCCTTGATCGACTTTTTCGTGGCGCTCTTGTTGATCTTCTTTGGGAGCGCGGGAGTCGCTGTGACCGGCGGTGGCGCGGTCGGTGTGGCTGGCGGGGTCGGTGTGGCTGCGGCCCCGAGCGTGAGCAGCGTGTACGCGCCGTTTGACACGTCGTTAGCCATCACGGCGCCCGTGAAAGTCCCGCCGGGAACGAGATGTGCCAGTTTCCACTTCCCGTTGACGTCCTTCTTGTAGGTTACCGGCCCCCCGGATTGTGCCTGTGAGACGATCGAGCCGACCGGCAGGGCATCGAAGTGCTCCGACGTGGTGAGGGGCGTGGAGTCGGGCGTCGCCTGAACGATCCAGCTACCCTGCGCCTGTTCGTTTGACCAATACCCTGTGTTTCCGCCGACAAACGTCACAAACCAAGAATCGGAGGCGAGCTTCACCGCGTTCGCTACACTTGGATTATCCTCCTCACCGTCGAGCAGCACCGTCCCGACGGGCAGCGCCGCCAGAGCTGACGCCGTCAGGTCTTGCGCTTTCTTGCCGGAAGATGCCTCGATGAGAACAGCCAACTCATGGTTGGCTTTATCCGGTGTGTAGACCGTCTCGCCTTCCGCCGTCGTCACGGACACGCCGCCTTGCGCGAAGATGTCCGCCATCTCCCCCGCTAGGATCGTGGTACCGAGTTTTCCAGATTCGATGTCGACGGTGTAGAAGCCGGTGCCGCCCTTGATCCACTTGTGCGTCGGGACGCCGTCCTCGCCGAGCTTAGTGAGGTACGTGCCTCCGGGTGCGTTGTGCATCGCCTGTACGTCGAACGCTTCGCCCTTCACCGGCCAGGGGGCCGGCACAGGATCAGGCGTCGTCTGCGTTGCCTCCGCGACCGTGACTTCGATCGGCGTCTCGGCGTCGAGAGCCTCGTCCTTGATGACGACGTACGCACCGCCAAACTGGCTTGTGCTCGGCCCCGCCACGATGTGCGAGGCGAGCACGCCATGATCGTCCAAGAACATCTGGAGCTTCTTCGGCCAATCAACCGTGTTGTTCGATGCCTTCACGTTGATGTACGAAGTGTTCGCGCCGAACTTTCCGGTGTTCGCCGGGGACGAGTAGAAACCGCTTGGGAAGCCATACTTCGTCTTCGTCGAGGGCAGCGTGATGGCGTCGGCTAACGAGATTTTCTTCGTGACCTTCTTTGGCAGCTCGCTCGCGGGGATGTCCTCGGGAGGCGTCGTGATCACTGAGTCAGCAGACGGCGCCGTGTCGTCGAGCGCGGTGCTATTCGCGGGGAATGCCGCGTTTTCCAGATTGAAAGCCGCCTTCGCCTTCGCGATGAACGGCGGGAGCTGGTCCTCATCGTTGAACGCGAGGTCGCCGATCGCCCACGCCATCGGCCACCCGAGCGCCTTCTCAGCGTTGGGATTCGGTACCCCGGACTGAGTGTTGCCGTGCTCGTCGATGATTTCAAACCGCACGCAAGCCGCCGCCGAGCCGTCGTTGAGATACCCCGACAAAACCTGCGTCATGAAGAACTTTTTGCCGTCCACCTCGCCTTCCAAGACTTTACCGGGGGGCGGCACCCACGCGTCCCACAGCGGCGACTTCTGCGCGGCCGTGTGTCCCCCAGGCTTCGAGGTAGCGCCGAACGCGACCTGCGCGTCCCAGACCTTTGACACCCAGCCCTTCACAGCGGCGGGCACTGACTCCAAGTCAGTGACGACCTTCGGCTGCACCATCGTTGATACGGGGGTCGCGTTCTGCGCGGGGGGCGGTAGCTCCTCGACGATCTCGACGCTTGGATCGAGGTCGCCCGAGTTGTGCTCCTGCCCGGTGGAGTCCACCCAGACGCCGCTGAAGCTGCCCCAGGCGTTGTCCGGCGGGCTCACCTTCGTATAGGTCTGTCCCTTCGGGTGCTTCGCCTTCGATCCGATCGGCGCCTGCATGAGTGCGTCGATATTCGACTGCGTTGCCTCGGGAAGCGGCGAACCAACAAGCGGCCAGGCGATGACCTTGTGCAGAGCCCCATCCGCCATCTCCATAGGGCTGAAGTAGACGTTGAGGTTGACCTCTTTCCACTCCCCATCCTCGACCTTCTCGTAGGTGCCAGCGCTGCCCGCGAGCACCGCACCGAGTTTCGCAGCCTCGATCACCGGCAATGTTGCGGCAACGACGGTGCCGGGTGTGGGGGGCAGCACATAGTCGTAGTCGCTCGCCTCGACCAGCGTGAGGCCACCGACCGCGACTCCCTTCATCTCCGTCGAGGAAAGGGTCGAGGTGCCCGTCTTCCACGCGCCGTTGCCCAGCGCCTCGTACATCTTTCCAGATGGCCCCTCGACGACAGTCCCCTTCGGCATGGTGGCGAAGTTGTCCGACGGTGTGAGCGCCCCCTTTACCGGCGCCGCCGGGACCTCGGTGCCGGGTATGGCGACCTCCTGGGCTGGGAACGCAGCCTTGATCCCAGAGAGCGTGAGACTGTCAGGGTACGCCGCGCCGGTCCCGATCAAAGTGCCGTCTGGAAAGAGATTCCACGTCTGATAGACGGGGCCACCACCCCCGAAAGACACACCCATCGCAGTGATACCGAGGTAACCACCACCCCCAGCACTAACGTCACCGACCATCTTCTCGACGAAAACGGTCCCAAGCGAAGGCGCGCCCCAGGGGCCGTCGTACTTGTACGAAGCGAGGGCGTTCGAGACATAGTCCTGTACGTCGACCGGCAGCAGCGCCATGTCGGACACCGCACCGCTGAAGGCTCCGCCCAGCGACGCTGTGATGATCTCATGGTGGTTGAGCGTCTTCTTCTCAGGCGTGACGACCTGCGTCGCCTCTAGCTCCGCCACCGACTCCGAGGCCGGTGAGGCGTTCAGCATTGACACGTTCGCGAAGTCGTCCGCGAACGCCGCAATCTGGAAGAGCTTCATGGCCGAGTAGCCCATGTTCTTCTTCTGCGTGCTGCTCAGGTTGAGAGGCAGACCCTTCGCGATGAGCGAGGGGATGTCCGCCGCCTCCTGAATAGAGGCGCCTTCCTTGACCACTTTTCCAGATGGATCGGTGACCGACACAAAAGGCTTGCCGTGGGAGATGCCGAAATCGAACCCGTACGGCTTGCCCTTGAACACGACCGTCGCCTTGTACCCGGGGCCAGGGTACTTCGCGGGCCACGTCGCAGGGGCCGGGTTGCCCGGATGATGGACCGTGACGTTGCCTTTCTTCTTCGGCCAGCCGGGGAGCTGGATGACGAGCTTGGGTTGCGCGGGTGGCGCGTCGATCTCCTCGATCAGCTTCTCCACCATCGTCTTTGGCTCGGACACGGGCGCATCGACGGCGGGGGCCTTTGGCTTAGGCTTCGGAGCCTTCGGAGCCGGCGCAGGAGGCGCGGGGACGTCCGCCACGATGGTCAGCGCAGGCGCCGCCTCTGCGCCCTTCACAGAGGGCGTCAGCTTGACCTTGTGCCCGAACTGCTTCGAGAGAAAGGACTCCCAGTCCCCGTGCATACTCTCGAACCGTGCGAGCGCCGGCTTGACGGAGGCAGGCTTCAGCGCGAGGTAGGGCGCGATGATCTGCTCGTACTGCTCCTTCGAGAGCGTAGCGATGCCGCCGAGCACCTCCTCGACAGCAGCGATCACTTCCTTTTCGTCGAGCTTGATCGACCCTTCCTTCCACCTCGTCCACACTTGCTGCGCGGCGAGCCCGTAGCTCTTGTTGTTGGGGTTGTACGACAGGTCGCCCGTGAGCTTGTCGTTCCCGACGAAGCGCCACGCCTGCCCCTTGTCGATGGCCGCGACGTCGCCGTCGGGCGTGACGAGAAAGTTCCCGCCGTGCGCGTCGTGGTTGGACAGAAGCCAGTCCAACACCTGATGCTGGATCAGGCGAACGCCGTGCTTCTGGAGCTTGGCGTCGGAGATTTTGTGGCTCGACTCCGCACCCAGCTCTGTGCCTTTGATGTGCGAGAGCAGCACCCCCTGCGCCCCACCGAGAGTCACCACCTCCGCTTTCGCGATCAACGCGGGTTTCGGAAAGACGAGCTGGCCGATACGCGCGCAGGCTTCCTCGGCGCGGTAGATCGTGGCGTCCTTCGTTTTCCAGATGCCGACCTCGGCGCCCTTGCCGTCCGTGACGATGTACGTGTGCCCGTGCGAGCCGAGTGGACCGCCCTTGATGGACAGTTTCGCCAGCTCCTCTTTGGTCCAGGGGGCGTCCTCGCCAAACGTACCCGAGGCGAGGGCGGCATGTGTCGAGACCTCCTGCCCGAGCTTTGGCGTGAGGGGCTTCCCGGCGAACGGCTGGAAGACACTCGCCTCGAACGCGACGGCAGCACCACCGCTCATCGGTTTTCCAGATACGCCGAAATACTCCTTCAGCTCCGCCGCGTCCTCGGCGGAGTAGGCGATCATGGAACCCGACTGGGCCTTTGACTTGAACCCCAGTAGCTCCAGCCACGCGTCAATGACGCCACCGAGGGTGCTCCCCGAGGCTTCGTCGTCCCCCTTGTGAGCTGCCGCCTGACTCTGCTGCTGGGCGAGCTTCGCCGCCTGCTTCGAGCCCGCGTAGATGGGCTTACCCTTTGAGTAGCCGACGATCTTCCCGCCCAGCGGGCCAATGGCGATGATAGGGAGCCCGTCCCACGTCCCGAACCCCTTCGAAAGCGTGACCGAGTGCGCCTTGTGGATCTGGCCCGGTGAAGGGGAGAGGTCGGAAAAAAACACGCGGGCCTCGCCTGTGGAGGCCCGAGCCTACGCGGGGACTGACCCCTAGTCCATCATGCTTTCCAGAGACATGGGCGCGAGCGCGGCGTTCGTGGTGGCTGGTAGCCCTGCCGTCAAGCCTTCCGTGCTTCACGGCGGCGGTACACAGACAACAACGCTTCCTCTACCGTGTTGGCTGAATCGCGAGCCGTCGTCGCCACCCGCTTTGCTAGGAGGAGCGCAGCCGCGTCCCGCAGGAGCGCCTCGGTGTTGACGCCGCCGTCATACGCACTTTGGGCGGCATAGGCGCGAGCGATGTGGAGGGCTTCGATTGTGGCCTCAAGCGCCTCCTGTTCAGCGGCGCTGGCCCTTTCGGCTGCGGCGAGTGCGATGGTCAGGGCGTCGTCGAGCGGGTGCGCGGTGGTCATTGTCATGGTCTTGTCTCCCTTCCTTTCACACCCATTATACTCCCCGGCATATCGCCGTCAAGCGGAAAAGCGTGGTGGTCTCCCGCAAAAGCGGACAGGGCACGGAGAATCTCCCCCGTCTCGCCCAGCGTCACGGCGCCGAAGAACTCAGCGATGACCTTGTCGTCGCCGTCGTCAGCGCGGGCGAGGAACGTGCGGCGGTCTGCCCGAAAGATTCGGTACTTCATCCCATCACCCACCTTCGACGAGTGCGCGCGAAATGCCGGTGCCCTACGTCGAGCGCGGCACTGCGCGTCTGGAAACCCTGCGCCACGCAGACGCGGTCCTCGCGGCGGAGGACGTCCCAGGTGTGCCCGACAGCCTCATCGCATTTGGACACGAGATAGGGCTTACCGCTCATCGATCACCCCAGCCTCGATGAGCCGCTGCGCGTGCCGTCCGTACATCCCGTGGAGAGACCACGCGAGGCCGGTATCGACGAGGTGCTGAAAAAGCTCCGCCTCTCCCTCCTCATCCAGCTCGCCCTCCTCCCACGCCATCATCGCGTCGATGTGCTGTGTGCTGTATTGAAACTTCATCGCATCCTCCTCGGTTTCCAGATTAGAAGGGCAGCGCCGCCGCTGCTGCCTCCATCGTCGTGCCATTGTCCGCCAGCGTTCCGTCGTCATCCTCATTCGTCTCGTCGGCCGGAGCCACCGGGAGGAGGAGGGCAGTCGCCTGCGCCAGCTTCTCCTCGCGCACCCGCCACACCCGCTCGTAGCTGTCCCAGCGGGCGCCGAGCGCCTTCAGTTGCTCCTTCACGGGGTAGGTGTCCCCGGTGACCGCCACCCACTTCACGGCGGCGGTCGCGAGCCCTGCGGGCTTCTCGCCGCCGTCGCCCGCGAGGTACAGCGCGTACTTCACAGCCTTCTCACTCATGCGACCGTACTTCAGCAGCTTCGCGCGCATGTCGACGAGCACGGGGTGGACCGCATCGCGCAAGGCGGCGAATAGCGCCTCGTTCCCGTCGCACTTCGCGTGGAGCTTCTTGTCCGCCTTGATCGCGTTCACGATCACGAGACGCAGCCCGTCGTATTCCGAGCGGTCGACCGCCCACCCGACGTTGTCGGCGCAGTCGTGGCCCACCCAGACGTGCTCGCCAGTCGCGCGGTGTTTCCAGATGTCCCCGTAGCCGTAGTGGGCGCCGCACAGGGTGCAGTTCGTGAGCGAGCCGTGCGCGGCGAACGGCTCGCTGGCCTGGAGCGCGAGCGCGAGGTCCACGTTGATCGCGGGGACGGGCCAGCCGCCGAGCGTGGTGGGGAGCGAGTAGCTCAGGACGTAGTCGTAGTCGCTCGCCACGACGGCGCTCTTCCGGTGGATGTCTGTTCGTTTGGTCATCGGTTTCCCTTCCTTCCTTCACAGCTACCATAGCCACCCGGCATAGCGCCGTCAAGCGCAGAAGCGTGGAGATCGACTAGGAGGCAGAGCAGTTGCTCCTCGGAGCAGACGACCTCCGCATCACGACCGTCCGTCTCGATCCGAGCGTCGAGGTATCGCGTGGCGCCACTCGCCTCCCCGAACACCACCGCCGCCATGTCTCTGTGGAATCCGAGGGTGCTCATGCCCGCACCGCCTTCGGCCCCAGGCCCGCCGTCGCGAGGAAGTCGTCCACGTTGCCGTCCACGACCCTGCACGCCCGCACGTAGACCTCCGTGGTGTCGCCCTCGGGGGCGAACATCATCATCCCATTCTTGGCGAACTCAGCCGTCCCCTTGTCCGTGAAGGCCCGCACGCCCACCATCCGCCCAGCCCCGTCAACCAACACATAGACCATCATCGCATCCTCCTGTTTGCTTCCAGAACCGCTCAGAGGCTCAGGTAGAGCCCCGTCACCCGCTCGAACATCGGCTTGAGGTCCTCCGCGTAGACCCCCGCCGCCTCCTCCACGACCGTGCACTTCGCTCCAGCGATCCGGGTGAAGGTCACGACGTAGTCGTCAGCAGCGGTGAGCTGGACCTTGACGTGGTTGGCACCGCGCCGGTTGGGGAAGCGGAACGCCACCCCGTCGGGGTGCGCGACGAACTGCTTCGCGCCTGTCATCGCGCGGATTCGCCCGCCGCCGCCCATCTGCTGAAGGATTGTGTTTGCGATCTCGGTGTCCATCTCGTTCTCCGTGCGGCCGGGTGCGGGAGCCTATCCCCGCGCGAGGCTGGTGGTGGGTGGAGGGTCAGGCGTCGTCGTGCTCGGCGCACAGCGCGTCGAGGATGTGGCCGGCGACATCCCAGCGTGACCCGGCGGGGCCTTGTCGGTGGCTTTCGCCGAGGGCCTGATCGGCGAGGGCGTGCCCGGCGTCGTCGCCAGCGGTGGCCGCCTCACAGCGGAAAGCATCGATCCGGTCGTCGTCGTCCGCGAGGGCGAAGCGAACGGCGTCGGCTGGGCCGTAGCCGGCGGCGGCGTGCTCGGCGATGGCGTCGGCGAAAAGGGCGGCGAGCGAGGCGGGGATTCGGGTCTTGCTGGTCATTGTCTCTCCTGGTGTGGCTTGCGGCCGGAGCCGCTGTTGGGGTCACTCGACGTCGACGTCAGCGTCGTGCATCGGGTCTGACGGGGGAGGGGGCTGGGCATCCTGGGCGCACCCGGCCCCCAGAACGAACAAACCGACAAGCGCAAGAAGGATCTCCATGGCTTCCTCTCCCTTCAGACATGAAGATACGCACCCGGCGCGGTGCCGTCAAGCGAATAAACTTGTTTTGTAGATCCAGGCAGGTAGGCGGCGCTACCGAACCGCGTACGACGGCAGCGGCATCGCTGCCGGCGGGTCCAACCTTGGCAGTGCAGAGGCAGGGGAGCGTGTCGTCTCCCGAGCGCGCAGCTCGCGGACCTGCTTTTCCAGATCAACGATCCGGGCCTCTTGTGCGGCGAACCGCATCTCCAGGGCTTGCCGGAGCGCGTCGAGGTACAACGCCGCGCTCATGTCCGAGCCCCGCACAGCTTGCTGCGTACCCGCCTCCGCGCGGTCCCCAGTGAGTTTGGCGACCGCACCAGACGACAGGAGGGACACGACGGCGGCGCCGAGGACCGCGCCCCAAAAGACGCCGCGCTTCCTCGTGTCCTCATCCGACTTAGCCATTTGCCTTCACCACGAACTGCGGGGCGTTCTCGGCGAGGCCCGCCTTCTGGAACGCCTCGGTGAGTGTCAGCCGTGACTTCACCATGATGGTGAGGGGGGCGTCGGCGTAACGGCGCGCATAGTCGCTGTTCGCGCGAAGGTCGTAGAACGTGCCTGCGAGATCGGGCCACGCCCGCTCGATGCCGAGGTCGCGTGAGCCACGCAGCCACGCATTCGCGTAGCGCGTCATAGCCGCGAGGCCCTGTGTGGTGAACTCTCCGTCGTCGTTCATGCGTCCTCCTCGAAGGACCAGCCGCGCTCATGCGCAGCTTCCGCGAAGGCTAGCCCGTACACCTCATCAGCGCTGCTGACCTCCACGCCCTCCTCCACGATGGTGCCGTCGTCGAGGGTGCGCGCGCGGATGGAGGGGACTGCGACGTCCCAACCCGCAGCGCGCGGATCATCCGAGGGCACGAACTTCCCCGCAGCGTCGAGGTGCCCCAGCACTTTTCCAGATGAGTCGATGAGCTTCATTTAGAAGGCCCCCTTCTTCGCCAGCTCACCGAGGAGAGCTGCGGTGTAGTGCGCGTCCATGAACCGCGACATCGTCGGGTGCCGTGTGCGGAAGAGGTCGAGCGTGTTGCTGCCCTTCACTTTCGTGCCCGCTTTCTGTTGATGCAGCGTGCGGTGGTAGCCCCGGAACGCCTCCGCGATGAACTCCAGTCTGGAATCCACAGCGCGGGGGCCGACGACGCCCCAGTGCTCCTCGAACCAATCGGCATTGTCGGGGCCGTGGGGGTTCGCCTTCTGCCGCTTGATCGCCTTCACCCACTCCGTGTGGATGACCTCCTCGTCGAGTGGACGCCCGATAAACGTGCCGTGGATGATGTGTCCCAGCTCGTGCCGCCAATCGCCCGTGGCCCAGTCACCCGTCTTCGGGCGCACACCGATGTTGATCTCACCAGTCTGGAGCTGTGCCGTGGCGTAGCCTCCGATCGTCTTGTCGTGCACGACGACCTTTGACACGGTGGCGAGGTCGAACACCGGCACGTCCGCGTACTCCTGCTTCGCGCGCGCGATGGCCTTCGGCGAGCCCTTCACGACTTGGTCGACCTTCGCCTCCAGCGCTCCGGGGGCCTGCTGCGCGAGGACTGCCAGGAGCGCGTCCTTGTGCAGCAGCGCCTCGTTCTGGAAAAGGGCGTGCACGATGTCGCCGCGCATCTGCTTCAGGTTCGCGTCCCCCACGACACTCGACGCCGTGAGCGCCGTCTTGATGGCAGGCGCGTTCAGGCCGGTCACCTTCGTGATGTGGTCGAGCGCCGCTTGATGGTCAAAGCCCGCCTGCTGCGGCCCCGTGCCGGTCTCGGTCTGCGTTCCAGATACGGGCGGGAGATTCGCCAGGACCTTCTGCGCCGCGAGGGGTTTGGGCTTCGGGGGTTTTGGGGCTGCTTGCTTCGCCTCACCGGGCTTCGCCAGCTCGTCCTTGTGAACGGGCAGCATGAAATACTGGCCGCCCTCGGTGACGCTGCCTTTGACGCCGTGCTTACCCTTCAGGGTATTTGCGGCTTTCGCGCCGGCAAGCGTCTTCGGGAACTTCACCATGATTTGGTCGGGGTCAGTTTTGTGCTCGCTCACCTTGCCAGCGTGCTGCTGCGCGTACTCGTAAACCCAGTGCCCGTGATGCCACGTCTTCGAGGTGTATTTGTGCCCGAGCGCCTTCTCGACAGCTTCGTCGACGTCGTCCTTCGCTGCGTCTTGATCTTCAGAACCCGCGTCGAGCGGTGCGCCCATACGGGGGTTGAGCCCCGCGCCCGTGTACGTCGGGTCCACCCGATTGCGCGGGACGTCGAGGATTTGGTGCGCGACGCGCACAAGCGTGTCCTTGTTCTTCGCCGCGAAGTTGTCGGCTTCGGCGGACATCTCATACTGCGCGTGGGCCAGCGACAGCGGGTAGATGTACGTGAGGCGCGGTTGGCGCTCGTAGACCTTCGGGTCTCGCGTGATGAGCACGTTACTGCGCATGTTGCCGGGGTCGGTCAGTACGAGCTTCACGTTCGCGTTCTGCGGGTTGATCGGACGTTGCGGGGTCTTCCCCTGGATGGCGGTACCAGCGCCCGTCGGGTTGTGCCCGTAGTCGCCGACACTCGTGGTGACTTCCGAGCCCGCGATGCGTGAGCCCGTCGTGAGCAACGCCTTCTCCAGAACGAAACGCTCGCGCGTGTGTATGGGGCCTGTGACCTTTCCAGATGACTTCTCGGCGTCATCCTCTTCATCATCGTCCTGTTCCTCACCGAAACGTCCCCCTGGGGTGAGCGAGCCGTCCTTGTCAAACCCCCAGCCGTTAGGGATGCGCACGAGCTGGCACTGGCAGTGGGGATGCACGGCACCGATGCACGCGACCCACTGGCTCTTCGGCTGCTTCACGTTCGCGCCGGGAGGGGCGAGCTGTGAGAGTTTGAAAATCTTCGGGTGTCCGTCGGAGCCGAGGTGCAGCGCCTTGCACATGGGGCAAGCGTCAGGCATCGGGCGGATCGCTACGCGCGCCTCGCCGCCATAGCGCTTCTTGTAGCCGTCAGCGACGCCCTGCTGCATGGCGTTGTGCGTCTCGGTGATCGCGATGCGGTCGAGGCTGCGAGTCCAGTCCTGTGTCGCATAGCCGAGGTCGCTCTTGAGCTGCTTCGCGGTCTTGCGGGCCTCGATGGCAAGCGCAGTCTTGTCTGCGATCTCCCCGCGCAGCTTCTCCCGCAGCGCGTGATCTGCCTCTATGAGAAGCTGCCCGGTGTCCTTGTCGATGGTGTTTCCTAGTCCCACGACGTAGGTCGCCCCGGTGAGCCGTGCAGTAGCCGCCGCCGACTGTTCCGTCGTCGTTAGCGCCACAGGATTCTTCTTCACCGACGCAAGCACCGACTCCATCGTCGACGAGGACGTGACCTTCGTCTGTTCCAGAATGGCGACAGCCTGCCCATACAGGTACGCGTCGTCGAGGCCCTTCGCACCCTTCATGTCGATGAGCCCGAGCTTCACCAGACCTTCGAGCACGTCCTTCGGCACAGCGTCGTGCCCGAACACATTCGCGACAAAAGCAGTGTGGTGCTTACGGATGATCTCTTTGATCTGGAAAAGAAGCTGCGGGGTGAGGAACGCCATCACGGTCTCTCTTTCACGACGCTACGCGCTTCGGATGCGCTGTAGTGCAAGCCGCCCGCGAGAGCCCCGAGAATCATACGCAACACACGTGAGTCAACCGCACGCGCCTGCTGCTGCGCATACGCGGCCCACGCCCCCAAAACGGCGGCGCAGGCATCCATGTTCTCAGCGAGGGATCTCGTCTCGTCGGGCATCTCAGCCCGTCCTTGCATTGAGCTGCTTCAGCAGCTCACGCAGGTCATTCGCCGAGAGCCCGTACAGCCTCCCGTTTTCCAGATGGTCCGCATCGGTGTAGCCGTGCAGAGCGAGCTGGTCTTTCGCGCGGTCGTAGCTCGCCTGTTCGAGCTGCACGATCCCCTTCGTGTAGTCGGGATCGTCGCTCTTCGTGAGGCCGACAACGTGGTCGTCGAGCGTGCGACCAATCTCCCCCAGCATGTCGTCAAGCATCATCTGGTAGCGAGAGCGCGCTTGCGCGGCGACATCGCGCAGCGCTTGGTGCTTCAGCTCGCTCTCCTTCGCCGGGAGCTTCGTCCGCGCTTTCTCCAACGCATCCGCAATGTCGGGAGCCGACGTCTCCAACGCCTTTGCGAGCTTGCTCAGAAAGGCGTCGCCCTTCTCGCGCAGCTCGTCTTGAGTGTCGGCTTCGATGCGGATCTTCACACGATTTGCCCAGGTGGGAAGGAGGGAGGCTCCGGGGCAGGCTCCGGGACGGGTGGCGGCGGTGCGGGCTCAGCCAGCCCAACGATGGAAGCGTCGGCCGCCGCATACCCGCACATGCAATACACGCTGAAGGTCGCCGCGTCCCCGTCGATGTCCGCCACGTTGATGTCCGCGCGGATCGGCGTCCCGCAGCCGCAACAACCCAGGTACAACGTGCGGATTCCAGATGCGTCGTCCCGCACGGGTTCATGCCACGTCTGCCGGATGTTGAAGTTGTTTGTCCGAGTGAACTGTGTCGTCATGCCACTGCGTCTCCCCAGACCACGTACGTGAGGTACATTTCCTCAACCGCACTGACTGTCACAGAGACGAGAGTACCCTCGAAGAACAGCTTCGTGGAAGACGCCCGCGCGCCACCGGCCATCTGCACGCCCCGCCGAACAGGCAGCGCAGCGCCCCCATTGATGCTCACGTCGCAGTCCCCCGTGCTCTTCAGGAACAAGCCACGTGCGTCTCCCACGCCGCCGAACGGGACAACGAACGCGTCGCTCGCCGCGAGCCGGGTCTTGCCGGCGTTGTGCTCTTCATAGCCGTCGAGCACCACCTCGGATAGTGCGTCATCGAGTGCCAGGAGCTTGTCCCGACCGTCAGCGTCGTCGGAGATCGTGACGTTGACCTTGTGTCTGATCCTCATAGGCTCTCCTCAGATGTCGATCTCCAAAACGTACTTCTTCAAATCGCTCTTGCGAAGGGTCGTCAGCCGACGGCGCGATTTGCCGAACTGCGGCGGAGCACCGGGGGGCTTCGGGCCACCGGGCGGAGGCTGGGGCGAGCGGTCGGCCTCGTCTTCGTCGCCACCGTCCAGTTGGCTCTGGAGCTGCTCGAAGTCGTCCCCCTCGGGGTTGTCGGGATCGAAGGGCGGCGGCGGGGGAGCAAAGGCTCCCGAGCCTTGCTCAGCCTGTGCCGCGCCCTGCATATGCTGGAAGAACACGGGATCGAGGATGAGGTCCCCCATCCCATTTGGCAGCGGCGCGAGATCCTCTAGGGCGCGCAGCTCGTCGATAGTCCGCGTGCTCTTCACGAGCTGGGCGTTGAGCGTCGCTTGCTCAGAAGGCGTGGAAGTTTCCAGACCGACGAACTCGAACTCGAAGTCGGGGTCAAGTCGCGTGACGATGTGCGAGGAGATGCGGCGTTGGAGAAAGCGCAGCAGGGGTTTGAGTCCCTTGTCTTTGGACGCCGTGAGCTTGCCTTGGTTGCCGCTCTCGAACATCGCCTTCTGGCCTTCGTTGCCGTATTTGAAGTTGACCTCCATCGGGTCGATTTGGTAGATCGACGACGCCACCTTGATCAAGAAGTCCATCCAAGCGTTGAACTCCATGTCTCTGTTCGACTGCTGGAGGTTCACCCACTGGAGCCCTTCGGCGTTCATAATGGGCGTGCGGAATGCGTTCTCAGTGCCCGCGACCATCGAATACCAATGGCGACGGAAAGCGCGGAGCTGCTTCTCGGGCACGGTCCCCTGGAAGTTGATGATGCCCTTTACGCCTGCGCCCTGCGAGAAGAAGCGTTGGTTGTAGTCCCACGCCCAGAGCAGCGCGGTGATCGTCGAGACGAGCATCTCCAGCTCGCTCTGCCCGTAGCCTTGCAAACGGATGTCACTCGACGGATTCCGCACGCCAAAGCAAAGTTGGCTGCTCGTGTATTCGGCGACGACAAGCCCGTCATAGACCTGCACGTAGCGGATGATGTCTTGGTCCTCGGGATCGAGGTAGAGCTTCGTCGTATCGGCGATGCGCACGGTGCTCGCGTCCACAGCATAGAACTCAGCGGGAGCACCGGAGCGCGAGGGCACGATCTCGAACGCGATCTGGTCGAACGTCAGCGAGTCGCGCACGAGCTTTGCGAGGAAAGTCTCGAAGTCATCACGGGCCTCGGGGTGCTCCGTCGTCCCCGTAGCCATGAGCCACCGCTCGATTTGCTGCGAGCGCGCTTCGGTCTCCGGTGACGGCTTCGCCTTGCGGTCGCGCTGCACCACACGGAAGCCCATCGAATACTTGTCCACCTGCGGTGTCGCAAATGCCGTCACCTGGGCAACGCGCGTCTGCACAATCGCCTGGATGATGGGCATGCGCCACACCATCGCCCGCAGCGTCGCGTAGGTCATCGGAGACGGCCGCTCTTTGTACCCGAGCGCGTCGATCACCGCGTAAGGGTCCCAGAAGAGAGACTGTGGGTCAGCGCGAGCCTCTTGGATGTCCTGCGGCTTATCTGGAATCTTCGCTGGCTCGTCAGCTCGCACGCCGTGCATCATCGTCAGCGGGGACTGCGGCAGTTGCTCATCCTCGACGTCAGGGAAGTCCCCCGAGTCATCCGTCAGCGAATCGCTCTCCTCCTCTGCGTGCGCTGCGGCCTCCTCCGAGTCGACCACGCCATCACCGTCGGCGTCCGCTCCATCGTCCTCGGGCGGCGCGGCGGCCCTCCTGGGGGATTCCCCCTCTGGAGCGTCGTCGTCGTCATCCGTGGCCTTGAGTAGCGCGTCGCGCGCCGCGACGGCAACGCCACGGGAGAAGGTGCGGAACACGTCGCGAATACCTGCCATCTGGAGACTCCTTCAGTGCCCACCTGCTTGCACGATTCGGCGCCACTCCGCGAGGGGGTAGGTTCCGTCTCCGTGCTTTTCCAGACGGACCACTCACCTCGTACGTTTCGTGCCCTCGGGGAGCACGAGGTCGCGCTCGACGCGGAGACGCAACCGGCCCTGGGGCTGTTCGCTCTTCTGGAGCTGTGCGCGGGCCGCATGTCCCCCGCACTCCGGGCAGTGCGAGAGCCACACGGGCTTCGCCGTGCCGCACGAGGAGCAACTCTCGCTCTTGCGCAGCTCCGAGATGCCGCCTGCATTCTGGAAAAACGAGTCGTCGCCCTTCTGCATGACAGCGTCCACCGCGAGGTCGCTGGCGTCGGAGTAGACCACCTGCCCCTTGCGGATGACGGTCGGGGCCGGCCCCTGCACCTGCGCTGCTCGGGGGCCAGCGCGCCCGACGCCAACACCACGAAGGTCAGCGGGACCGCGCCCTCGGGCCTGTAGCCGAGCGAGTGCGCTCCGCTGCTCGTAGATGTCGTTGCGGTCAGGGAGGAACCCTCGACTCTTCGAGAGGGAAGCAAGGTCACCACCAGTGCCGCCGGGACCACGGAGGGAGCCGCCAAGGTCCGCCCCCTTGCCTTGGCCGATGCTGCCGCTCATCTCGGGGGTGCCATGCTCACAGCCAGGCTCACCGCTCGCCATCGCGCCGAACGCGGGATCATCTGCGGAGAGCGAGACGCCTTTTCCAGAATCAACCGATCCGGTCGTGTCTTCAGCGTCATTGCCGTTTGCCTGGGCTCGGTCTTCGCGCCCCAGGCCATCGATCATCGCACCATTGACGTCTGCCCCTTGGTCGAGCGCGGGGGCGCCGTCGGGCAAACCCCACGCGGGGTCTTTGCCGTCGGAGGTGTCCTCTGCGCCGGGGATGCTGCACGCCTTGAGCCAACCGTTGAGGCCGGTCTTCTGGAACTCGGTCATGTTGCCTTTCTTGACCTCGCGGACTCCGGGCCGGTTCGACGGGTCGGGTTCGTGGTGCGGGGAGCCGAGGCGCTTCAGCGCCTCGTTGTGGGCCGCGAAGCCCTTGCCGTTGCCGATGGGGTCGCCGCGCTGCCAGTCGGCAGCCGCGTCGAAGCGGTCGTCGTCGGCCTTCATGCCCGCCCGGTGGTGCTCGATGGCGCCGGCGATGTCGCCGCGCGCTTCCGCTTCGTGCGCGAGCGCGGCGTGATTGGACGAGCCGAAGCCCGCCGCCTCGTGTGACATCGGCTTACCGGCGCCCGCGTACTCGTACTTGTAGTGCCCGGGGGTGCCCGTGCGCTTCGTGTACGACGCCTTCTCCATGTCGCCCTGGGCGGAGAGCCCTTCCATCTCCTCATCATGTGAGCCTTCAGCCTTCTCGACGGTGTCTTTCGCGGCGCGCGCAGCGGCAAAGTGGCGCGCCGCGCTCATCGCGTGCCGCGCTGCATCGGACCCCTTGTCGGAGAGGTTCGGTTTTTGATGCTCGTGTCTGGTCATGGCGAAGGAGCGACCTCCCCCAAGGGATGCCTCCTTCTTCCGGTGCATCTCGGCGGCCTCGCGGTGCTCCGCCGGGGTAAAGTCGTGCCCGTACTGCGGGTCCGTGGAGTGGATGTACGTCGTGTGGACCGGCTTGCCTGTGCTCGTGGTTCCGATCTGTGACCCTTGCCGCCCGGTGACCTTTGCGCGGGGCTTGCTTTCACCAGCGGAGTCCTTCGATTCCGCCAGGTGTCGAACGGCTTGGTGGTACGTGGCGCGCTCTTTGTGCTGCGCCGACTGTGCCGCGTGTTCCTTCTTCTTTGAGGGGAGCCACGCCTTTTTGCTCCGCTCATGCGCTTCCTCGGAATGACGGGAGTGCGCGTTTTCCGCATCCCGGTGATCGACCTTGCTCCACTGGTCGTAGTGCCCAGCGTTGCCGCGCTCGTAGATCGGCTTTCCAGATGACGTGTGCCCAATGATGCGGCCACCACGCGACCCTTCACCACCAGCCTTCTCGACGGTGTCGAGGTCGGTGATCATTCCGTCGTCTTCGTCGGACAGGTCATTTGGATCGGCTTCGGGGTCGACCTCCTCGTCCTCCTCGCCTTCGGCTTTCGCGAGCCACCCCTTGAGCCCCGCATTGAGCATGCGCTGTGACGCCTGAAGTGCGGCGTCATCGGAGGTGTCGAGGTTCTTGCCCTCGGGATCACCCTCGTCGCCGAGAATGCTGCCTTCGGGGGCCGGGGCATCCGCGCCGGGGATCGCCTTCTGGAAAGGGTTTGGCTTCTTCGCGGGGGTGACCGGGGCCTGGTCCTCGTCGTCCTCCGGTCGTCCGGCCTGCTGCTCTTCCTGGGACGGGGGCGCCTTCGGGGGCGGGTCCAGTGCCTCGCCCGTCGAGGCGGGCATCTTTGACGCTGCCTTCTCGTAGTCGCCGTCGTCGTCTTCGTCGGCCTTCTCCATCACACGCACCGCGCGCACGTCGGTGCTCTCGGGGTTGCCCCCAAAGTCGGAGGAGATGCCGGTCGACTCCGCCTTCAACATCTGTGTCTTCATCGTTGTTCTCTCTTCGGTGGGGGGATGCGTGGGCCGATTCTACTTTGTTTCTTTCTTCGGGGCCTTCTTCGCGCTCATGTCCAGATGGAGATCATCGTAGGAGTGCTCACTTTCCGCCTCGTGCCCCTCATGGGTTGCGGCGCCGAAGGCATCGTCAACCATCTTACGGAGCTGCTCTACGGGGATGGAGAGCGGGAGGTCCTTCTTGATTTTCTTTGGCACGTCTGACTCCGATTTTTGCATGGGTGGGCCGCCGAACGTCCCGTTGAAGTGGTGCATGAAGTGCGCGTCGTGCGTCGTCGTTTCGCCACTCACGTGTTTCTGCCAGACCTTTTTCGGGGGGAAACCATCCCTCGCGTTGAACAAGACCGCCTCATCCGCTTCGGCTGCGATGCGATGGAAGTTGTGCGGGATCTTCGAGTATGCCTCATCGACGATGTCCTCGGGGACGTGACGCCCCTGCTTAGCAGAGCGGATCTTGTTCAGCCGCTTCGCATTTTGCGCCGTCTGGTGAGGCATGATGAGGTGGACATGATACCCCTCGTCCTTCAAACGGCGGATAAGCGCGATGTGCTTCTCCGCGTTCTTGCCGGTACCGTCGACGACGACGTTCTTGCGCGCCTCGATCGCCTTGTCGCGTAAGCGGTCGGCAATGTAGCTCGACTCGTCATGCACCACGGACGCGGCGCTTTTCGAGCTGACGCGCTCGCCGCCGGCCGAAAAGCCCAGGGACGCTCCCTCGTGGAACTCGGGGAGGCCAGTAGTGCCAAGGTGTTTATCCCCCGTCTTCACTGTGTCGGGGTCGACGTGTACGAAGTCAGAACGCCCAGCGATCCCGAGGATCGCCAGCCCACTTGTTTTTCCAGACGCGGGACCGCCCATCGTGACAAAGGCCACGGGCTTTTTGTTCCGGGGCACAGACGGGACATGGTCAAAATGCTTCGCGATGATTTCCTCGTGGAGCTTCGCGCGTCCTGCGTCGTGCGCTACGCCGGTGTCCGCGTTGATGCCGTACTTACTCGCGGTACCACCTGATGCGCGCGTAGGGTGGTCGGGGTGGTGGTCAACCCAGTTACGCGCGCCCCCCTTGGCACGCGCGTCGGACACCTTGCCGCGTGTGGGCCTCTGATCGAAGACCTGCTTGCCCTCGATCTCGCGAAACGGATGCGCGGGCTCTTCGGCCGCCCTGCCGCGCTGCTGCGGCCCTTGTCCGGGGGCGTAGACGTAGTCCCAGCCCTTGCCCCCACGCTTCGGGGTCCGGCTGATGTATTTGTGCCCGACGACCCGACTCTTTTCCAGAACGTCGTCAAGCCACCCGTGCAGGCCCGACTTGGTGACTCCGGCCTTGCTCTCGTGCTGCTCCGCCATGAGCCCGTGGAGCTTCGCGCGCATGTCGCGCCTGGCGCTATGCCAGCCGGCGGGGTGCTTGCCGCTCTTGTTGTCGCGCGAGCGGTACGCTTCGGCGCGGTGCCAGTCGGCCGCCGCCTTGTGCTCCTCTGGAGTGCTGCGCTCCGTTGCGGAGTGGATCATCTTACCGACCTTCAACGCCGTCGCGGGGTCGGGGCGTTGCAGCGCTCTGCTCGCGAGGAGCTTCGCGTGTGCCGCGACGAGCGCGTTGCTCGGGTCGTGCCCCTTCATCTTCGCCGCCGCGTTGTGTGCGGCGGCAACCTTCGTCGCGCTCGCGTGTTTCGCCTCGTGCGGTTCCGCTCCGTCGGGCGCGTGCTTCTGCGCGAACTTCTGCGCGTTGCTTGCGATCTCCGCATGGTCTGCGTGCGAGAGGTGGGGGTTCGCCTCGTGCTGCGGCTTGCCGTTGCTCGCGTAGAGGGGCTTGCCCGAAGACGTGTGGCCGATGATTTTGCCGCCACGCGACCCTTCACCGGAACTCGACTTCTTCACCGCATCTAAGGCCGGCTTCGTGCTCTCCACTTTGAGTCCCTTTGCTTCAACCACCCTCTTCAGGTGGCCGTTGTTGTGTTCCAGCTCGCCCGCAGCGCAGCACTGCTTGACGAGATCGGTGATCATTCCAGAATCGTAGCGGTCGGTGAGCGCCCGCAGGGAGTCGACACTCGCGCCCTTTTCGCCGACGTGCTCCATGATGTGACGCTTCGCCCGCGCCTTCTTTGCTTCGGCGCCGCTGACGTGCGCGTCGGGGCGCTTCACGTAGTCTTCTTCTTTGTAGAAGTATTTGTGTTTTCCAGAATCGGGATCGGTGACGCGGCGGTGGTAGCTGCCACCACGGGGCTCTGCCTTCACGACGAGGTTCGAGGCGGTGGCCGCGTCGTCTCCTGCGGAAAGGCTTTTGTCGAGGTTGCGTTGAACTTTGTCCAGATGGTCGATGACCGGGCCGAGTGTGCCGCCGTGCGATTCCTTCTCAGACGCGGCGGCGACGTGGGCGTTTGCGAGATGCCGGTCAGCGGTGTTTCCCTGCCCGCGCAGAATCTTCGCTGCGTCCTTGTGATCCTGCGTCGTCCAGTGAGCCGTCTCCCTGGTGAAAGGGTGGTGCTCCAATCCTTTCGGCCCCTGCGCGTAGTGGTTGTCAGCCTCGGACCCAAGGTGTGGGTGCCCCTTTGCCGCCAGCACCTTGAGCCCCCGTTTCGTTTCACCGACATGGCCGGGCTTCGTGCTGTTGTTCGTCTCGTTCTTGAAGTCGAGCTTGACGGAGCCGGCCCCCTCCCACGACGGCTCGGGTGCGTGCGGGTACGCGAGCTTCACGTGGGCGTTGGCCGCTTCGATGATCGGCGTCGACTGCTCTTTAGTCATGCCGGGCTTGAGATGCTTGAGATGCGCCGACGCCGCCTCGTCATGGTCGCCCCGGCTGAATGACGCGTGTGACGGATGGTTCGCGTTCTCGTAGATGGGTTTTCCAGATGACGTGTGGCCGACGATCTTGCCGCCGCGCGAGCCTTCACCGCCACTCTTGATCATGTACTGCATGTACGCCTCTTCCAGAGCTTTCTTGTAGGCCACACCGCTGAATGCGTGCGCGTGCTTCAGCAACGCGCGAATCGGCAGGCCCACCTCGACCACGTTGACTGCCCCGTGTGGATCGAGCGCGCGGATTGCGGCCCAGCGATGGTGCCCGTCAAGTATGAAGCCGTCGCCACTCACGACAAGAGGCTTCTCAAGCTGTGTCTGCCTACGGAAGTTTTTCTCGACGTCAGCTCTGTGTAGCTCGCTCTGTGTAGCGCGCAGTGCAGACGCCGGTACCGTACGCCCCGTGACCCGTATTCCAGATGCCCGCGTCTCATCGAGGAACGCGGGGAGCGCCTTGCTTGGGATCTGCGGCATCTCCAAGCGGTCGATGCCGAGGTTGCCAGCGAGTGCCTCCGACCGCTTGAGCTTCGGCGAGGGGTCGCCCTCACCCAACGCCTTCACCGGGCGGGGCTTGGCCTGCCCTTCGTGCCAAGCGTCCTTCCAAGGGTCTGTCCAGGCATGCTTGTGTGCCGCGTCGGAATACTTCCCACCCTTTGGCCCGACGAAAAGCTGCTGCTGCGGAGCCCCCTTGTGCAGCGCCTCCACGAACGGACGGGTCTTATCCCATGTAAAGTTGAGCGAAAACCTTGACGCACGCGCCCCGTCGTGGGGGACCTCGGTGTAGAAGTCCTCCGCCAAAGGGGTCATCTCGTGGCCGTCGCCTCCAATGAACATGCCCTTCAGTGGCCCCGTCGTGTAGTGCATCTCGTGCACGCCACCCTTCGAGTGGATGACACTGTCCTGTCGATGCTTCTTGCCGAGGTCGCGGATGACCGCGTGCTCGGTCTTGTCCGTGTGGTGCACGAGGAACGCCTTGCCGTCAGCCTTCCCCCCGTCTCGGTGATGGACGATGAACGATGGCTCCGCTCCACCGTAGTGTCCCTCGACCTCGGTGTATGGCATCCCCCGCTGCTCCAGATCTCCGCGCAGAGCTTCGTGCCTTTGCTTGAACTGCTCGTGGTGCGCGGGGAGATGCTTCTCCTCGGGATGCTCAGGGTTGCGACCCGCCGAGATGACCGAGTAGTGCCCGTTGGCGAGCGTCTCGCGGAGCTGCGCGGCGGTGAGCTTGCGCTCGTAGATCGGTTTTCCAGATGACGTGTGGCCGATGACGTGCCCACCGCGCGAACCTTCGCTGTGCGTCGCGAGGGCGCCCTTCTCCATGCGAAAGCCTCGCGCCGCACGATCCACGACCTGCTGCCTCGGACTCGTGCCCTTGCTCTTGTAGAACGCGAGCGAGCGTTGGACGAGCGCGCGACGCAACGTGGGGTCGCCCTCCTTCATGTCGTAGTGCAGATGGCGAAAAAGGCCCATGCGAAACTCGGCCTCGTTCGACGCCTTCTGGAGCTGCGAGCTGACGAACTTTTCAAACGCCTTCGCGACGGTCGCCTCCATCGGGAGGCCCTTGGTGATGCCCTCGACGCGCAGCACAGGGTCGGTGAAGGCCAGCCGCTCGGTTGCCATGTCGATGGCCTTCGGCATGCCTGTGAGCGCCTCCAGGGCGGCTGGCTGCGTCTGGCGCGGTACCTGGCCGGGGATGACAAAGATGGGAAGCGCCGGATACTGCGCCTTCTCCAAATCAGCATCACCCCTTCGGTCTTTGTTCACTGGCATCCGGTTCAGTCTCCGTTGCAGTTTTCGACGATGCGGTACCGGCACATTTCCGACCGACAAATGACGCGGCACTTCTCGTTGTGCGTGCTGTGACCGCACCACGGACACAGCATCGCACGCGCCTCATCGAAGCGCAGCTCAACGCCGCAAGCCAGGGAGCTGCCCCCAAGCGGCCCTTGTGCTTGCATGGATGGCGAAGGGGTCGCGCTCACGGTCGTCTCCGTCGTCTCCGTCGTCTTCATCGAAGTCACCCTCCACGGCGCGCACACTACCACCAGAAAGGTTCGGCGCCCTTCTCTTCGTGGGCGCCTCCCCAGCGAAGCGGGCCACGATTTCCAAAACAGGATCATCGTTTTCCAGATGGTCGAGGTCTTCGGCGTCGTCGATGTTGCTCCCGTCAGCACGCCCACCCATGCTCTCGGCGAGGATGGTGTCAAGGTCGGCCCTGTCCATCTCCTCCTGCGTCTCCCCGGTGTTCTCGAACGAGAAGCCTGTGTCCTTGATGGCGCGGTCTGCAATCCAACACGCCATGACCATGTCATCATGCGAGCCCACCCCCTGGAGCTTGCCCTCCATCCACGTGAAGGACTTCATCTCGCTAATCCAGCGGTCGGTCATCTCGATACTGTTCGCGTCACCGCGTGGAATGCGGAACTTCCGGTTTTCCAGAAGCACGCGTAAGGCTGGCACCCCGCCCTCAAGGCTGTTCTTGTTGGAGCTGGCGCTGTTCCCCTTCGGGGCGCGCTTGCGTCTGCTCTTCGGAGTGCCCTGCCCCGTCGTGTAGAACTTCGCGATGGGAAGGTCCGTGGTCCGTATCAGCTCGTCGCCAAAGATGCGCTGCATTTGGTTGGCTTCCAGATAAATGATCTCAGGGCGATACTTCCGGCCCACAGCGTTGATGAGGCTTAGCTGCTCGTTGTAGCCCAGCCCCCGGTGCTGCTGGATGTCCACCACCCAACGGTTGCCCATCGTGTCCAAGCCCAAAACGAAGATCGCTGTGTAGTCGGCGCTCGTGCTGGATGAGAGCGCGAAGTCCACGCCGACGTAGCGCTTCGTGACCCCCATCTCATTCCAGAACCTCGCGGAGCTGCCCAGCGCCACATTGCGCACCTCGACATCGCTCCCGCGAAAGAGCTTCTCGGGGAAGAGACTCATGTCATCGCTGATAGGCTCGCACAGGAACTCACGAGTAAAGCGGATGCTCCCGATCTCCACCTTCTTCGCGTCCAAATCCTCCGCGCTGTACCGGGCCGGCCACAACGGCAGGCCCTCACGCGTGAGAGCCGGGAACTTGCTGAAGCAGTAGCGCTTGTTCTTCGCGAGATCTGCGTAGAGGTCGCTGCCGTGAAACGGAGTGCCGACAACCACGATCTGCCCACCGGGAACAACCATGTTCGTGATAGCCGTGTAAAAATAATCCTTGTTCTTCTGGCGCGTGATCTCGCTGTACGCGTCCTCGTCATTCAGGCCGTCGTCCACCACGATCCAGTCAGGGTGAGCGCCGCGCACTTTTGTCCCGTAGCCGCGTGCGTAGATTTTATGCCCGTTGGAGAGCGTGATCGCTGTGCCGCTCCACTTCGTGTTTGACCCCGTCGGGAGCAACCACTGGAGACGAGGGTTACTCTCAATCTCCTCCTTGATGTCCTCCAGAATGCGCGCCGCCTGCGGAGCCGTCGCCGAGAAGATGTAGCCCTTGCCGTTCGGCGTGAAACACGCTTTCCAGATGGGATACGCGAAGTCGAAGAAGTAGGTCTTGCCGTGGTCGCGTGGCGCAAGAACACAGAGCCGTAGCTGCGTGGTGATCAGGTCATCCCACAGCTCGTGGTGCTCGGCTGCAATGAACTTCCCGTTGTACGGGGCTTGGAGAGGTCCAGTCAGCACCTCGCTGGCGAAGAACGCGCACGAGCTGCGCATCATCTCCAGGGTGAACCTAGTGCGCGCCTTGTCGTGCTGCACGTCCTCGTCGACGAGGTTTTTCAGCAGAGGGTCCGTGATGTGGACGACTTTTGCCGTGCGCTTTGGCTTTTCGTCCGTCGGATTCCAGAACGGATTCTCAGGTCTCTTCAGGCGCATCATCGTATGGTGTCGCGTTCTGGAACGGCAGTCCAGCGCGACGGTCACCAAAGTAGGAGCTGGTCCCGCTTGAAGGCGACGCGGTCAACCATACAAGCGGACAGCAGCGACGCGCCCACGTCGTCGCCGTCAGCGCGCATCCGGTGTGCTTACTGACTCTCAGGCTTCATCCATTATCAGCGTGGCTCGCAGTAGTGATAGGAGCGGGATCGTGCGCTCGAACCTCTTGCGGCTGTCCTCCTGCGCCAACGCGCAGAACCTTTTCGCCTCGCAGACCAACCAGCGATCCGTTTCCCCTTCCTCCGGCACGAGGAGGTTCCCCGAAAACACGCGCGAGCCCGATTCTCCGATCGGCGCTAGGTAAAACTGCGCGCCGTTGTCATGCTGCAACACAAGCCTCCAATCGGCGCGCGGCTTCGTGCGACGCGTCGGGTGCAAACTTACGTAGAGCCGGACCTCGATGGCGTCTTCTGGAAAAGATATATCACCGCGCTTGAGCGCGTCCTTATATCGGGCGAGCGCGTCCTCGTTTTCAACAACCCCCTCCAGCGCCACCACCACGGTGATCGAGCCGGGGACGGGGTCGACGTCGTCGAGTCGGTCCACCACCGCCTGAAGCGCGGCGCTCGTCATCTCAGCGCAATAATCGAGCTGGATGAGGTGGTGCAGCCCGAGCACGGATAGCGACTCATTGTCTTTCCGCTTTGGGTGTGGGTTCCTCATTCCCACGACTCCCCGTCTTCACGCACAAGAATCCCCATCGTCTCCGCCGCCAGCGCGAGCGCGCGGCGTCGCAGCTCGCGGAAGCCGCACGGGCACGGGGTGTTGACGTGCTTGTCGGATGCGCCGTCTTCCGGGCACGAAGGTTCATGGCCCGCGAACTGGAGCATGGACTCCAAGGAAGTCACGAGCCGAAACCGCAGGTCATCTTCGTTTGGCATTTTCGCTCTTTCCAGATGGGAGACGCGCACAGAGAGATGCGCGCTCGGTGTGGTCCATTCCCGCCGCGAACTGTTCGTATGCGTCGCTCGGGTCAGAGCAGACCGCGAGGAGGTGGAACGCCTCCAGAGCGCTCGCGACAAGCGCCGCGCGCGCCGCCGCGTCCACCGCCGCGAGCGAGGTCGTGGCTTCCTCCGCCGCCACTCGGGTTAGCTCCGGGGGCAAGGATCGGATGAGGGCACGTAGGGCAGCGGCAGGGTCGTCACTCTTGCTCAGAATGTCGTCCGCGTCCAAGCGTGTGCTTATGGGTATGGGGGCGTCAGGGGCAATGAGCCCCGCCGCGACGAGTGCCGCCCGCGAGCGCGAGTAGTCGAGCCGCACGGATACACACGGGATCGAAGCTACCTTCGCAGCCGCCTTCGCCGCGTCGAACGCCGAGTGCGACAGCATATCGACCGACACGAGCACGGCGTCGATCTTCGTCGGGAGCCCATCGAAGCCGTGTTCCTGTTGGCCGACCACGGCGAGATTGTCCGCCGCCAGTTTGGCGACGATCTTCTGAAAAGTCTTGCCTGGTGGGCCACCCACCCAGAGAACGCGCTTCGGGTCTGCGCCGATGACGACGGATACAGTCATTCTGGCCCCCACAGGAACATACCGACAGGTTCCTTGATCAATGGATCTCTCGGCGGATCAAGCGTCACGCGCGCCGCGACCGACTCGGAGATCTCACCAGCGCGGGCTAGATGGTCGACGAAGTCAACGAACGCACAGCGCGTATCCGCCGGGTACATCAGGCCGGTACCCGCGTGATCTCGGATGCGCTTTCGCCTGCACTCGGGATGCGCTTTCCAGAAAGCAGCGCGGACTTCTCGTGCGGTCATGGTCTTCATGTGGCCTCCGTTGTCGTCTCAGTCTTTGCGCCGACGACGAACGGCCCTTTCGGCCCGTTGGCCCACTTGCCCTCGAAGTGCTTCACGAGGAGCCGGTACAACACGACTTTTACCTCCGCGTCGCCAGGGAGCCGCCAGCCCTTCGCGTCCTTGCTCCACGTCGCGCCAAGGTGCGCGCCTTTGAGGCCCGCGTTGAAGCCGAGGCTCATCGGGGTGCGAACCACCAGCTCTTCGCCCACCGCTTCGATCTCGATCTTCGTGAGCCGGTGCATAATCCGCCCAGCCAGATCGAACCACCCGAGGTCGTGCAGCTCACGACAAGCCACAAACGCCTTTGCGCCCTTCTGCACGAGCGCGATCTCGTGCACGAGCGCATTCGCCCGTTTGCGCGCCGCGTCGTCGGCGGGGATGTCGTACTTGTAGCGCTTTCGGCAGATGGGGCCGATCCCCTTCTCCACCGACTCAGCATCGACGAGCGGGAGCGCGCAGACGCAGCAGTGGCTCGCGAGCATTTTTGTCGCAGGAGCGTTGACGTAGCTTTCCATGGTCCTTCCCTTCCTTTCACACTCAACCTAACCACCCGGCGTAGTGCCGTCAAGCCTTGCCTAGATCACCTCAGATACCGGGCGCTGTACACGCCTACGCCGGAGAGCCCGCAGTCCGCCGCAAGGACGTTCGATCGGACATGCTTGGCCGGCCCTTTCCAGCCTGCGGGCTTGTAGACGTCGCCAGTGCTCAGCTCGATGAACACGTACACCGATCGGCCACTATGCTTCCCCGGGTGCTTGGCCTGGGAGACCACCCGCACGAACCGACGCCCTGGAGCGTCGAGCCGAAAACAGTCACGGATGTGGTCCGGGTAGTCGCTTTCATCATAGTGCGCGCTCTTCATGGCGTTCGCGGCCTCGACAAACGCGTGAATGGCCTTCATCACGACAGCGGGGGTTTTATCTTCGTCGTTCATGGTCTCTCCCTTTCTTCCCCCCGAGTATAGCGCCCGGCGTCGTGCCGTCAAGTGTAAAAGCGTGTGAATCTTCACGAGATCCAGCTCGGTTCAGCGAGCACGGATCGTCTGTGTCCGTCCAGCGGGTGCGTGAACTCCGCCCAGAACTGCCCAGGGCGCTCGGCAAAGACCACCCCTGCGACCGAGACCCCCGCCAGCCCCTCGTCCGGGAATGTCGCGGGGAACGTCAGGACGACGACGCGGTCACTTTCCAGAACTACAAACGGCCCCAAGACGTAGCGCGTATCGCCTCGCACGAGCACGTCGACGACAGCGCGCGTGTCGTCACGTGGCCCCATGGACGCGGGCAGGCTTTTCACGCGCTCCCATGCCTCGGCGACCTCCTCCTTCAAGAAGCGTCGGGACGGAGACGTGGGCCGCTCCGCCGTGGCGGCGCGCTGGAAGTCTGCTGATGGGGCTGCGGGACGTACTGCTGTGCGCGGAACTTTCATTGTTCACCTCGTGGAACAATGTATAGCCCCGGCACTACGCCGTCAAGAGTCTCGTCGGCGCATCTCGATGCGCTCCCACTCCTCGTCAGTCACCGACCTCCGCATGATGGTCTGCGCGTGGCGACCGAGGTCCTCCGACCTAGTCCCCTTGGGGGCCTTGAGCACCGACGACAAGGACAGCAACCGCTGTTCGAGGAGGACGACGGAGTGCTCCGATTGTAAAAGTCGCTGGCGCACCGCCGCACTCTCGCGCACAAGGAGTAGGTTGCGACGGTTCGTCTCGACGCTCTCGTTTTCCAGAGCTGCCACCCGTGCGCGGAGCTGCGCGATCAGCGCGCTCGCGACGTCGCTCTCGTGGTTGTCGCTCTCGGTCATAGCCAGGGACCTCCATGATGGGCAGTGTGAGTAGCGTGCGGGTGCGCTCCGTCCACTCTACCAGTTGCAGCGCAACGGCCCGCGCCGACTGTGGGAGAGACGATACCTCGATCACCGACGCTAGGCGCACCTGCTGCCGGGCGATGGCGATGAGCGCCTTATCGATCGCGCCCAGACGCACCACGGGATCATCGGCGTAGTACGCCGAGCCGTCCTCTAGGCGCCGATCAATGAGCGCGCACGTCGAGCACACGACAAGTTTGCCGGTCTCAGAACGCCTGAGACCGTCGCAGGAACGTGCATGATGAAGGAGCCGCCACAGCTCCACCTCCTGCGCTGATGAGTTACCAGGACGGCCAACCACGCGAGGAGCGTAGCCCGTCTGGAAAGAAGTACATACCTATAATCGTCCGTCAAAATCGAGCGTACGGATGCCCCCGCAGCACGTACACGGGATGGGGAACCGCACCATGCGGGGCCGGGAAACATCACGCACAGTGGTCGCCGTCACCTTCACCCGCACGCTGTGAATCTCCCAGGCCGTCTCCATCACGAGCCCCGTACCGTCGCAGCGACGACAGCGGGGGTCAGGGGTGGTCATTCCGACTCAGAGCGACGGCGAGCGCCTCCTCGGCCGCCAACGCGCGCCTTTCCCACTCCGCGCTGTGATCTCGGAGCCGCACAAACGCCGCTTCCAGATCAGTGAACTCCTCGGAGAGCTTCAAAAACGCCTGCTCGGTGCCGGTAAACGCCAAGGCAAGCCGGATTCGCGTCTCGCGCACCACGCCGGACGCCTCTTCTCCGCGCAAGGTGTAGAGAGCGTCATTCGTGCCGTGGTTGACCGTATTGCTCACAACTCCTCCCACCCGCGCTGCTCGCGCCGTTGCCTGTCTCGGTCGTCGAGACAGCGCAGCACTTCGACCAAGACCACGACGCCGACAAAGGCGCCCAGAATAACGAAGGTCATAGGTAGAGCCCCCGCCAAAACTCCGTTTGCTTAAGTTTGCGCGGAAGCATCTTCGCCGGTACCCACTCCGCCTGGAGCTTTTCCAGATCACGATGCTCCTGGTACGACCCAGAGGCTTCTTGGTACAGCCGTCGCGGGGTCGCGACCGCAAAGAATACGAGCTGGCAGATGATGGCACCGACAGGGAGCATGAGGTCGTGTGGGCTGTTGTTTTGCACCTCCAGCGTCCAGCGATCGAAGTAGCCCGCATCACCGTGTCCCGCACAGCGACAGGCCGTGAGTCCGAAGCGACCAGCCGTCGACGTCGCGCGAAGCTGCGTGTTCACCGCGTGACGCTCGACAGACTGCAACACCGGATTCCAGACGCCAGTGCCCCCCACGAACTCGTTCGTGTGGCAAAGCAGGCTCTCGCCCGCGTGGATGCGAAACTCCCCGGCGCCGCGATGATCCTCGATGTGGAAAAGATCGTCGCCTGTCACCATGTGCATGTCGACGACAGCGACGCCTTCGTCGGAGAGCATCGGCTGCCCGCGAGGGCGTCGCTTATACCGCGCCACATAAGGCCCCAGCGTGAGGTCGTAACTGTTGGGGTTCAGATGCTCAAGGCGAAACGGTTCGATGATGATGGCGCCCATCTCACGCAAGCGCTCGATCTCAAAATCACTCAGCATCGCTCAAGCCCGTCTGGAAAATGTCGCGCATCGAAACGCCCAGCGCCAGCGACACGAGCACCAAAGTCTCGACCATCGGGAGGCGCTGTGCCAGCTCGATTTTTTGCAGCACGTCTTCGTGGACTCCACACTGCGCGGCGAGGTCCCGCCGCGTGATCCCGCCGTGCTCGCGGCGGGATCGGATGTTGACTGCGATGGTACCCAGGACGGACGCGCAAGCCTTTTCGGCTTGCTTCGGGGTCACTGTTTTCACGGGCTCTCCTGCTCGGCTGTGCGCCAGTTCTTGTAGACGAAAGTCGGGGGCGGGGGGATGGCCGGCTTCGGCGCCGCGCGCTGCGTCGCAAAGGTCGCCTCCCGTGCGACGCCGCGCGCGAGGAAGGCCATCGCGTTCACCTTCGGGCGGAAGGTGCCCGCCTTGAGCGCAGCCAGGAAATCGTCCTCGGTGCGGATGTCGCCGTCGAACTCGGTGTAGACGATCCCGAGGTCTCCGGGGAAGTGGGCATCCGAGCCAGCGCACATTCGCGCGCCCATCACAGTCGCGGCGTCGCGCGCTTTGCGGTTTGTCGGCGGGTCTCTCTGCTCGACCTGCCCGTTGATCACCTCCACCGCCGCGAGACCATAGATGTCCTTGAGCTTGTCGCGGAGGGCTCGCGTGTAGCCTTTGTATGCGTGCGGCACGACACAGGCACCCCCGAGCGCGTTCACGTCGTCGATGACAGCCTGCATCGGCGGGTACTCCCCCCAGGCGTAGGCGGGGACGTCGACACCAAAAAGGAGGAGGTGCCCGTCGGCGGTGCTGTATTCGACCCCGAGGATGGGGAGGACGCCCACGTTGCGCAGAGCTTCGGCGACCAGCTCGACCTCTTCCGTGAGGTTCGTGTGGTGGTCCGTGAGGCAGAGCGCGTCGAGGCCCGCCTTGCGCGCCGCCAGCGCGATCTGCGCCGGGGTGCCCACGCCGTCGCTGCCGCGTGTGTGTGAGTGCATGTCGATCTTTGTTGTCTTCATCTCAACCTCCTCAGTTATCCTAGACACCCGGCTATGGGCCGTCAAGTGTTAGAGCTTGCACGGCGGCGAGCGCGTTGGCCCCGAGCCAGCGCCCGGGAAGATACCAGCCCCTCTTCTGCACAAGGGTGCCGTTCTTCCAAACGAGTTCCCCACCTTGACCGTGATACATGCCGTACTTGGCACCGGCGTCGCGCAAGACCTGTTTCCTTGTCTTCATCTCAACCTCCTCACTTCAGCACCTTGACCTTGCCGCCGTCGAGCTTCTTCATCGCGGGGGCCTTCACGCCCGAGCCCGCGTCCAGCATGCCGGCCCCGCCACCGCCGAGCAGCAACGCGTCGGCGAGGTCGGCTTTGTAGACGATGGCGATGTGGTGCTTGCCGCCGCGCACCAGAGGACCCGCGAGCTTCAGCCCCATCCGTTTCAGAGCGTCGAGCAACCGGGCGAGGTCCACACACTTGACCGCGAGCTTGTTCGGGTCACTGACGTGGGGCTTCACCTTCACCGACGCGTCGACGTACGCACCATCACCGCAGTCGAGCAGCATCACGTGCTTCACCTTGATCGGGTGCGAGCCCTTCATCGCGAGCGGGGCTCCACCGTGCTTCACCATCCCACCACCGGCGCCGAGTTTTTTCATCACTTCCTACCTCCAGATCAAACTATATTGACCCGGCTCGGTGCCGTCAAGCGAATAAACGTGATCCCCTAACGTACCGGATCTTCATCGGTTTCTCGGTGCAACAGCCAGAACGCGGCGTCAAAGTGGCCGCGCCGAAAAAGCCACAGCGCGGCATCCTCTGGGGAAAGCGAGTCGATCTGGAATCCTACGCCTTTTGCGAGGTGAGCAGTCGCAGCACCAGCTCTTCGACGGAGAGCCGTTGATCGTGCGGAACGGCGAGAGACTCCCGCACTGCTGTTTCCAGAGCTTGAAGCGCCGCCATTCGCGACACGAGGGTGCGCCCGGCCGAGGAGTCGAGGAAAGTCGCGCATACCGCCTCATCCGTGTGGAGTGCCTTGACCGCCGACAGCTCCGCCGACAGCTCTTTGCACTTTTCGCGGAGCGCTTGTATCTCGTCGTGATCGTCCATCGTCGACTCCGTGTCGTCGGGATCGTACGACAAATAATCGTCGAGGGTGGCGTACAAATCCTCTAGCTCGGCCTCCGCGTCAGCCCACGCTGTCAGCGGAGGGAGAGTCGATCGGCACACTTTGCGTAGCCAGGGGGTCATGGGCGTCCTCGGGTGGCGGTTCTGCTTCTGCTTCCTTTTGCGCGAGCCCCTGGGGATTGTGCATCACAGCGATGACGAAGCGGCCAATATCCTCCCACTCCTTGGGGGGAATGAGGCCCGCTTGCGTAAGCGCCGTGGCATAGCCCTCGATGAACGCAGCATGGCGCGCCATCTCCAGGCGCACGTAGTCCTTCTGCTGCCCGATCGCCCTCTGCATCCCAGGCGTGGTGCCGTCTGGAATCAGGGCGTGGATCTCCGACGCCATCTGCATCATCTGCGCTGTCTGTGCGGACAGCTCGGCCTGCGGCGTGAACTTGTCGCCATCGAACACGGGCGGGATGGCGACTGGGCTTTGTTTTGGCATCTTCTTCTTCCTTTTTCTAATAGGCTTCATCGGACGTCGGCAGCGTCAGCGTCGGTCACCTTTGCGGCGATTGCGACGAGCAGTTGCTCGCTTAGGGTGCTGTGAAAATCGTCGTCGAGGTGGCCGGTACGATAGAGCGCGTCAAGAGCGCCCTTCGCCGCGCCGTAGCGCACGAGGAGTTTGCGCGCCCACGAGCGCGCGGTGCTCGCGTCCCGTTCGAGGTCGCAGTGAGCGCGCGCTTCGCGCACGGCGGTCGCGAGGTCGCAGAGCCAGTTACGCGCCTGCTCCTTCGAGGAGAACAGCTCGCCCGGCGTCGTCGGCTCTCGTTGAATCACGTCCATGCGAACAGCTCCTCTTTTCCAGAGCGCCTTGTGGCGTCTCGGCTCACTGTATAGCTCGTCTGGAGTCTCTCGACATGGCAAGGCCACACGAGTCGCAACAACGCTTCCACGGCCAAGCTGTTGCTGTACCCGACGAAAGCGCCGCCCTCCGAAAAGCGTCGTGCTAGGTCGAGGAGGCGCGTCTGCTGCGCGAGGCCAAAGCCTTCGCGGGTGTACCCACCGAATGTGCCTGCGTACGGGGGGTCGAGGTAGACGACGTCACCCCTCGTTGGCAAGCGGCCTATCGTCCAATCCCATTCGACGGCGTCCCCCGTGCACAGCGTCGCCCCGTACAGGGCTTTGTGCCAGGCGCGGATGCCGTCCGCGTCGAGGATCTTTGGTCTCTCGTACTTGCCCCACGCGGCATTCAGGTCGCCCTGCTTGTTCACGCGCCAGAGGCCATTGAACGCCGTTTGCTTCAGGAAGGCGAAGCGCGCGGGAGAGCGAAGCCCAGCGTTCCACTCGCCACGTACTTCGTAGTAGAGCGACGAACGTGCAGCGACGTCTCCGTCGTAGTACCGCTTCTCGTATGCGCGCAGGTCGTCGATGAGCTGCTTCGGGTCGTCGCGGACTTGCTCGTACAAAGACATGAGATCCCGGTTGTTGTCGGCCAGCACGACGTCCCCTTGGATGCGACCAGCGGATACGAGCGCACAGAACAGCCCACCGCCGCCGACGAAGGGCTCGAAGTACGTGCCTTCGATGCGCTTTGGCATCTTTTCCAGAATAAAAGGCGCGAGCTTGCCTTTCCCGCCGATCCATTTCACGAGCGTGTTGAGCTTCACGCCTTGCGCTCATCTCGTGTCGCGCCGAGCAGCGCGTAGCCTGCGATGTCGCGCCAAGGACTCTCGCCCCCGAGGTCTTTGCCGTCCTCTCCACGCTGCGCGATGCGGAACAGCTTGTCGATGACGCGCACGAGCGCGAGCGCGTCATCCAGTTGATGCGCTGCGATGCCGTCCGGGTAGAGCACGCGCACGATCTGCCCGCTCTTGCCGAACGAGTCGCCGTACTGCTTCTGCTTGCTCTCGACGAGCAAGCCGATTGTCTCCCCGAGCTGCGCGTAGCTGATCTTCTTCATCCTATACCTCCGTAGCCCGACGCCGCGAGGAGCATCCCCGACGTCATGAGCAGTTCGTCGCGGCGTTCGATGACTTCGGCCCAGCGGGCCGGGATGTCCTGCACCCCGTAGAATGCGCCGGCCAACGCGCCAGCGATGCACGCGATGCTGTCCGAGTCCCCAGGGCTGTTCGCACCGAGCACCACCGTGTCTTTGTAGTTGTGCCCAACGAGGAAGCAGAACATCGCAGCGCATATCGCTTCGTGTCCCGCCCAGCCACGTCGCTCGTCGAGCACCTTCGCCGCAATCAGCGCGCGGAGCCCGTCATCAGGGCTCGCGCGCACCATGAGGCCGATGTCCCTGTCCGTCAGCAGCATCGTCGCGGTCGTTTCGTCGTAGCGCGCCGCCGCGTCGATCATGGACTGGCAGATCTCGTCACGAGTCGCCCCGTGCAGCGCGTGCCACACGCCCGACGTCAGCGCCGCGCTCGCGGCGCCCGCGAGCGGGTGCCCGTGTGTCATCCTCGCGTGGCGAGCGCTGCACTCGACGGCGAGGTCATGGTCTTTCCAGAAGCGGAGGG
>Ga0209498_1000109_pt1 | contig 46292 bp, 34 predicted proteins | sample WalLakDeSediment_FD_184131 | JGI IMG/M metagenome (GOLD analysis project Ga0209498, IMG submission 184131) | Lake sediment microbial communities from Walker lake, Nevada to study Microbial Dark Matter (Phase II) - Walker Lake 11/02/13 Deep... | ecosystem: Environmental > Aquatic > Freshwater >... | reverse complement strand
CGAAGAGCTTGCCGTTGGCAAGCACGGGCGTCGGGCTCGCGGGGCTGTTGTAGGGGTGGCAGAAAGCGGGCTCCGCGATCTCGAACACGGTCACGTCGTGGAGGACCCGGCCGGTGTCGGCGTCGATGCACACGGCCGAGAGCCGCGTGCCGTCTTCGGTGGCGTTGGAAAGCCAGATCCGTCCGTCGGCGGCGACGGGCGATGCCCAGGCCTTGCCGGGGATCGGTGTCTTCCAGCGGACGTTCTCGGTCTCGCTCCACGCAAGCGGCAGGGTCGCGGCTGGGGCGCGGCCGTCCGCCGTCGGCCCACGGAACTGGTCCCAGTCGGTGGTCGCGGCGGCCCGTGCGTGGGCCACCGTCGCCATCGGCACGCCCCAGAGCCGGAGGGTGCCGTCCTGCGACGCGGTCGCCAGCACGTTGCGTTCGGGCAGGAACGCGAGCCCCCAGACCCCGTCGCGATGGCCCCTGAGCACGGAGACCGGCCGGCCGCTCACGGCGTCCCAGAGTTGCACGGTGCTGTCGGCGCTTGCGGCCGCGATCCGGCCGCCGTCCCGTGAGAAGGCCACCTTCCACACCTGCCGAGCCGGCCCGCTGTACACCGCGGCGAGCGAGCCCGTTGCAACGTTCCAGGAGCGGACGGTCCCGTCGGAGGAGGCCGACGCCAGGCGGGCGCCGTCGGGCGAGAAGCAGACCCAGTTGACCGGCCCGGTGTGTCCCGGCCAGGCGGCCAGTTCAAGTCCGCTCTCCGTGTCCCAGAGCCGTACGATCCGATCTTCACAGGCCGTGGCCAGTGAGCGGCCGTTGGGATGATAGGCCGCGCAGAACACCCGCGCCGGGTGCCTGAGCGGTGGCGTCCGGTCGATGCCGGTGAGCGGGTCGATGATCCGCGAGGTCCGGTCTTCGCCAGCCGTTGCCAGGCTTTGGCCGTCGGGCGCAAAGCAGACCGCATAGGCCCGCCGCCGATGAATGGCGAGCGGCGGGAGCACTTCACCGCTGCTGAGCTGCCAGCGGTGGATCGCCCCATCGTCGGCGGCCGCGACGACCAGGTCGCCATCAGCCGAGAATGCCAGGCCGTTGACGCGGCCGGTGATCCCGGTGAAGCGACGCCGCTCCCGCAGCGTGGCGGCGTCGACGAGCCGGATCACCCCGTCTGCTGACCCGACCGCGAGCGTGCCGCCGTCGGCGGTGCAGGCCACCGCGAGTCCCCCGTCGTCAAGCGGCACAACCGGCTCCCCGGCGGGGCCGAGATCCCAGGTGCGGACGGTGCCATCGGCCGATCCGGTTGCCACGCCGAAACCATCCGGCCCCGGCGTGAGCGACATGATTGCGGCGGCGTGTCCGCGGCGGCTCGCCACCTCGGTCCGGGTCTTCGTGTCCCAGCACCGCAGCAGGCCGTCGCCCGAGGCGGTCGCCAGCGTGTCTCTGGAGCCAAGAAAAGCGACGGCGTTCACCCGCTGCGGATGCACGCATTCGCTTTGGAGTGAGCCGGTTGCCAGATCCCAGACCCGGGCGGTGCCATCCTCCGCGGCCGTCGCAAACGAGGCGTGATCGGGAGCGAAGGCAGCCCCAAACACCCGGCTCGTGCCGGCGGTCACGGCGAGCACCTCGGTCGCGTCGGCCACGCGCCAGATCCGGGCTGTGCCGTCTGCCGCTGTGGAGAGAAGCGTGTTGCCGTCGGCTGCAAACCTCACGGACAAGACGGTGCCTGTGTGTCCCTCCAGCCGCTTCTCTTCCTGCCAACCGCGGGTGTTCCAGAGCCGCACGGTCGTGTCGCGGGATGACGTTGCCAGCAGGCTGCCGTCGGGGGAGAAGGCAACCCCATACACAGCAGCCTCGTGGGCGACGAGCCGCTGAATCTCGCTCCCGGTCGCCACGTCGTGAACCCGCACGGTGCCGTCGGCAGACGCGGAGGCCAGCCGGTCGCCGGTGGGTGAGAAGGCGACGCCCCACACCGCACGGTCGTGGGGCGTGAATGAGCCGGCATGCGCTGCCCGCCACGGCGTGTCATCGGTTACGGCATGCTTCGATCCCGGCCGTGCCGACTGCCAGAGTCGCACCTGCCCCGCCTCGGTGCCGCATGCCAGGGAGTCGCCAGCCGGCGACCAGGCAACCGCGGTGACGCTCCCCTCGGCGGCTGTGAGGCAGGTGAGCGAGTCGTCGAGCGACGCCGCCAGCAGGTCGAGCTCGATCAGGCTCGTCGCGGGCTCGGAAGTCAGGTGGCGGGCCTCGGCGAGGAGCCGGCGGGCCTCGGTCAGGTTGTCGCGGTCGCGGGCTTCGGCCGCCAGGAGCACGGTGGAGAGATAGAGTTGGCGGCGGGTTTCGGCGGTCCGATCGTCGGCTTCTTGTCGCCGGCGGTCGGCCAGGTCGCGGGCCTCGTCGGCGGCGGCCCGGGCGGCATTGGCCGCGTGTCGCTGCACCTCGGCCACCTGCCACGCCCACGCGATCCCGCCGAGCGCGAGCACTACAACGGCGCACGTCGCCGCCGCCGCTGTCGCTGCGGCGCGGTGCCGACGGGCGAGTCGGCCCAGCGCCTGAGGAAAGGTTTGCGGCCGGGCCAGGATCGGCTGGCCGCGGAGCCAGCGGTCGAGTTCGGCGGCGAGTTCCCGGGCCGACTGGTAGCGGTCGGACGGGCGGGGTTCGAGGCAGGTCGTCACGATCACCGCGAGACTCGCCGCCTCGTCGGCCGCCAGGCCGCGGGCCCGCAGTCGTCGCGCGAGGGGCCAGCTGTCGCCCCCCGCGCGGCCGGTGAGGATGCAGGCCGCCTCGAGAATGGAGCGGCCGCCGAGTTCGTAGGGCAACTCGTCGATCAGCAATTCATGCAGCACAAGGCCGAGCGCGTAGACATCGCTGCGGGAGTCAGCCTCTCCCTCGTCGAGGCCGAGCTGCTCCGGGCTCATGTATCGCACTGTGCCGAGGAGTTCGCCCAGTTCGGTGGCGGTGGTGAGCCGCACGTCGCCGGCACCGATGGCCCGAGCCACGCCGAAGTCGATCACCTTCGGCTCCCCCCCGGCATCGACGAGGATGTTGCCGGGCTTGAGATCGCGATGCACCACACCCTCGCGGTGGGCGTGGGCCAGTGCCGCGGCAACCTTCGCAAAGAGCGAGACGCGATCCCGGGGCGGAAGCCGCCGTCCGCGCGCGAAACCGGTTAGCGGCGTCGCGTCGGCGACCAGTTCCATGACGAGGTATGACACATGCCCCGCCGGGCCGGGCTCGGTTCCGGCCGCGTGCACCTGCGCGATGTGGGGATGCCGCAGGCGGGCGAGGAGGTCGGCTTCTTGGCGAAAGCGGCGGACGACCGCTGGAGAGCCGAGGTCGTCGCGCAGCACCTTGACGGCCACCAGCCGTGCCGGAACGTCCTGCCGCCCTTCGTAGACCCGTCCCATGCCCCCCTCGGCGATGAGCCGCAGAATCGTCACGCCGCCGAGAATGCTACCGGGATCGAAAAGCGTGGTGCTCGGCGGCCGTGGGCTGCCTCCGAAGCCAAAGTGTTCATCCGCGCCAGAGATGGCAGCCTGATCGGATAATTCCGCCGCCGGCCGGGCAGGGGCCGCGTCGGGCGAGTTCCCGTGCTCGCTCCCGCTCCGGGCTGATGGATCGCTACGGGAGTCTGGCGGAAACCCCGAGATTTTCATGGGGCTATGATACCCCACGCCGGAAGCCCCACCGACACCCGCTCGGCTGCACCGGAATTGAATCCGGCGTCGCCCTTGATCGAGGCGGCGTCACCCTTTATTTAGACGGCGTCAGCCCTGTTGCCGCAACGCGAACCGCCAGGCGACTGACCGCCTGCTTGAGTAACTCGTCTCGGGCCTGGACGATTCTCCGCATCTCTTTGGCGGCCATCCGTCGCTCGCTGAGGTTTTCCCGCCGCCGGTATTGTCGCAGACGCAGATGGGCGTTCGAAATGATGGCGACAGGATCGGTCTCTTCTGACTCAAGGCCGAGAATGTCGGCCGCTGGCCACTCAGCCGACACGCTGAACCGCCCGTGGGGGCCCTGGGGTTCAAGCTCTCGAGCACCGTCAAGCTCACGAGAACTGAATGATCGGGAATATGTGACCTTCATCGAGCAACTCTCCTTGGCACCCTTGAGTACCGCCCTATAGATAAAGGCGAGAATGAGGCCGCTGAGGGGCAAAAAAATCTTGCGTTCCCTGAAAATGCGGGCATAACGATAGATATGGACACTGACCCTGCCCCGGGCGGCCAGCCGGAACACGAGCCGCAGCCCGGTGGAGAGCGGCCCGTCGCCGGACACGACCCGCACACCATGGACTCCGCTGAAATGGGGGATGTGCTCGGGCGGCTGGCTGCCGGCGACCTCACGGCCCGTGACCGGATCATCGAATTGTGTAGCGGCCGGCTGCGGCTTTTGGCCCGACGGATGCTCGCCCGCTTCCCCAAGGTTCGCCGGTGGGACGATACCGATGACGTCTATCAAAACGCGGCCATGAGGCTCCACCGCGCCCTGGGCAGCGTGGAGGTTCACTCCCCACGATCCGTCATGGCCCTGGCCGCCACGCAACTCCACCGGGAGCTGATCGATCTGGCCCGCCGCCATGCAGGGCCGATGTCGTTTGCAGCCAACCACGCCACGAATGTGCCGGGTGTGTCGGGAGAGGGTTCGTCGGAAACCCCCGTGCCGATCGGGGCCGCGGCCGCCCCAGACGAGTCGCTCGATCGCTGGACGCTCTTCCACGATGCAATCGGAAGCCTGCCGGAGGAGCAGCGGGAGGTGTTTCACCTCGTTTGGTATTTGGGCGCCGACCAGAAGACGATCGCGAGCCTGCTCGGATGCAGTGAGCGAACGGTCAAGAGTCGCTGGCAAGACGCGCGGGAAACCGTCCGCACGGCACTGGGCGGTGAGCCACCACGCTGACAAAAAAATAGCATGCCGTGCTGAGTGTTGGTGTGTTGGCAGCGGGAATCACAGAGCGGCGACTGTTACGCAGACAAGTCGTCTAGCCTGCTGGCCCTCAGCCGAATGGTCTCCATCCCCGAATACGTACTCGTTCAGGACGTGGCCGATGTGCTGGCTGGAGAAACGCCCGCGAGTGACCGTGATGCCTGGCTCCGCCGGCGGATCGAGTTTGCCGACCGGATTCTGCTCGACTACGCCAAGGCCCTGATCCCAATTCGCTCAAGCGGCCTGACTGAGCACGCGGATTTCCCCTCCGGATTGTGACGGCTCGAGGTCGACCTGCGGCTTCGGAACCCATTCGTGCGCAAGGGCGTGCCCGATCAGGTCCGCAGCGACAACGGCAGCGAGTTCACCGCCAAGCGGGTGTGGGAGTGGCTCGAGCAGGTCGGGGTGAAGACCCGCTCAACCGAGCCAGGATCGCCTGGGGAGAGCAGTGCGCATCGGAGCTGGTTGTCGAGCGCTGGCAATGCTTCAAGAAGCATGCGCTCTTCTGGTACTGGATCGGTGGCCACGACGAGTACGGGCGGTTTCTTTCAGAGTAGCTGCCCCCGACTACGGCGAACCAGGCAATGCAGAGGACTCGTGATAAAGCCCGGCGGTGTGGCTAATCCAGTGGCCGCGAGCCATTGATCGGAGCCGTTCGGCTACGAAGGACTCAGTCGCAGAGGCCGGTCGCCCGATGATGGGCCCGCTGAGATACTGAAAAATGAGGCGTTTCAATTGGATCGACTTAAACCCCCAGATGACCCACCTCTGAAATCTGTGATCGACACAAGAGATGTTGCTTTATCAGCGGTCAGGGGAGCATGGCCAAGAGATGGCTGCGGGCGCGATTCACCTCGGCGGTGATTTCGGTGACGGAATCGAGGATTGGAACGCCGCGGGGCGTCGGATGCATAAAGATCTCGACAGGGCCGGCGAAACGCAGCGTCTCCAATTCCCTCATCAGCGGGCCGAAGTCGAGCGGACCGCGGCCTGGCATCTGCAGCAGTTCGTCTTCCTTGGGCAGTTTTTCTGTTGAGCCCTTGCCATGCTGTTGTGCGTAGACAAATTTCAACTTCGGGCCCAACTCCCGCGTGAGCGACGCGATCAATGCGGCATCCTGCGGCAGGTGATGCGGGGCAAACGCAACGCCTACGCAGTCGTGCGTCGCCAACTCGGCAAACCGGCGAATGCCCTCGGGCGTCTGCAGGAGCGAGCTTGAATGGTTTTCGATCGCGATCACGCCACCGGTCGCCTCGGCCCCGGCGATGCTCGGCGCGAGCTTCTCGAGAAAGGCCTTGATGGCCGCCACGAGCGGGTCGCCTGTCAGGCTCCCGTCGCCTGGCGCCGTCGTCACGAGCACTGTGCCCTCACCCCCGAGCCGCTTCGCGAGGGCAAACTCCCCGGCGAGGTTAAACCCGCCGATCTTGTAGCAGGCGATGCCGCCGAGCTTGACGCCGGCCGTCACGAGCATCTCCCGCACCTTCTTCTCACCGAGCGTATCGATCTCCTCCCGCTGTGTGCCGTGTGGCTTCGGCCAGAGGTCAATCATGGTGGCCCCAGTCTTCGCAACCTCTGGCAGGATTTCCGCAAGTGGAAACGTGCCATAGAGCGCCGAGGCCAGGATCCACCGGGGCTGCCACCGCTCGGCCGCGGCCGCCAGCGGCACGCTGCGGACCACTGCTGCGGCAGCCAATCCGCCCAGGAAAGCCCGGCGGGAGCTAGTGCCCGGCCACCGAAGCCGGTCTGGCTGCCCCGCAATAACAGCTCCCGTCCCTGTTTTCTTGCTCATGCGACCACAGCCGGTTGCTGCGGCCGATAGACGACTTTGCCGTCTGTCAGAAAGGGCACGTCGAGGTGCATCGGCTCGCGCGTGCCGGGCTTATAAATGGGCTCGGGCGAATACTGCGTGACATAGGCCCGCCGCATGCGGTCGGTCGTGTTGAAGCCGCTGCGGTGAAACACGAGCGAGCTGAACACAACCAGGCTCCCGGCCGGCACCACCGCAGGCACGCCCGGCTCGTCGCCGAAGTAGCCGCACTTGTCGCCGCTCTCGGGATCGCGGATGTGCTCGACGAGCGTACGGATGCCCACGTTCGAGTAGGGCAGCACGTAGGCCGTGCCATTCTCGAGGGTCATGTCGTCTACTGCGGCCCACACCGTCACGTATTCGCGATGCGGGAAGCCGAGGTAGCCGCTGTCCTGATGCCAGGAAAACTTCGTCCCCTTTTCGGCGGCCTTCACGACGTACTGGTCGTAGAAGAGGAAGGCCGTGTCGCCGATCGTGGCCCTGCAGACGTCGGCCATCAGATCACTGAACACGTACTCCTCGAGCCGCGGCGCCTGCTGATACTGCTTGGCGATGTGGTACCGCTTGCCGCGGTGCGAGATGTGGATGTGGTCGACGCCGAGTTCGTCCATCTGCCGGTGCATCACGTCGATAAGGTGATCGCAGGAGTTCCGCATGATCTCGAGGTGCTCGGGGCTGATCACACGCTCGGCGATGAAGTAGCCCTCCTGCGTGTAGAGGTCGCGGTGGGCGGCAGTGATCAGGCTGGCCATGAACGAAGATCTCCCGGGGAAAATGGCGGTGTCCTGGCGGCCGCGGACCGCGGCCAACAACAACTCCTTGATTAAACCGGCGGCCACGACGGCCGTCATTCAGCCGAACCACGGCCGGCATTCAGGTTTTCCGTCAATCGGGCAGGGGCCGGCCCTTTGTTTCGGGGCCCAGCCACACGATCACTGCGCCCACGAGGTAGATCGACACGAGCACCGAGCCGGCCTTGGGGAAACTTCCGCCGAAATATCCCATCAGCGAGGCCGTTTGCAGGCTGCCGATGGCGGCGATGATTCGCCCGAAGTTGAGCGCGAAGCCCTGGCCGGTGGCGCGGACGGCCGTGGGAAACAACTCCGGGAAGTAGAGCGGGAAGAGGCCGTAGAACGACGCGCTCACGCCGCCGGCGACGAACGCCGCTACGAGGAACGACGTCCCGAATGTGTCGTGCCCTTGATAGAGCCACAGCGCCGCGGCGATCGTCGCCAGGCAGAGCACCGCGAACGTGGGGCGGCGGCCGAGCCGGTCAGCCACGAGCGCCGTGAGGACCGTGGCCACGATCGCCCCGAGGGCGGTGGCGATCTGCGAATATTCCTTGGCGTGCGGCGCCGCATCGCCGCCGAGCTGAATCGCCCAGCGCGGAATCCACTGGATCGCGCCCCAGGTGCCGAGGAGCGTGACGCCCGCGAGGCTCGCGCCGAAGAGCATCATCGCGACCACGTGCCGGCCCGAGCCGGGTGCGAGCGTGCCGGCTGCCTCCGCCCGCACGAGATACCGCCGCACTGGATGGAGATAACCCAGCGCCGTTATGACAAGGCCCACGGCCGTCACGACGAGCGCCGGGCCGGCCGCGGGCCCCGCGGGCGACCAGGCCCAGATGATGGCCAGCGCCGCCAAGGCCCCGATGAACACGCCCACGAGATCGGCCTTCAGCCAGTGGGCGGTCGCGCCGCGGTCGCTCTCGGCCTGCCACTTCTCCGATTCGGGTACCCCCATGCGGATCAGGAAGATGAGCAAGGCCGGCAGCGCGCCCGAGATCATGAGCAACCGCCAGGCCGAGTTGGCAAGCAGGTGCGACACCGTCGCCTCCGACAGCCCGATGCCCAGGAGCGCCGCTTGGGCGTTGTCGATCACGCCCCCGAGTCCGAGGCTGAGGAGGGCGACGAGCAGGAAGCCCACGTTCGCCGCGGCGCCGATGAGCCCGGCCGTCACGGCCCGCGACTTCCCGGGCCAGAGTTCGTTGACGAGCGCCACTCCGAGCGACCACTCGCCCCCCATCCCCAGCGACGCGATGAAACGGAGCACGGCCACGTGCCAGGCCTCCGTCGCAAAGCCGCACAGGCCGGTGAACACGGCGTAGGTGAAAATGCTGAGCGACATCGCGCGGACACGGCCGATCGCGTCGCCGAGCCAGCCGAAGAGCACGCCGCCCGTGGCCGCCCCCACGAGAAACACGGCGATGATTGCGCCGAACCATTCGTCGGCCTCGTTGGGCGTGGCGGTCGCACCGAGCAGATCCTTGAGCGCCGGCCCGCCGATCAGCGGAAAGAGCCCCATCTCGAACCCGTCGAACAGCCAGCCGAGCACGGCCGCCACGAGCGCGGCATTGCGGCCAAAACTGCCCGTGGATCCACCGGTCACGCCCGTACCTCGAAGCCAGCCCGCTGCGGACGGGACAGCATGCCGTCAGCCTCGGCATCCGCGACGAACCGCTCCGCCGCCGGATCCCACTTCAGGGGCCGACCGAGCTTACAGGAGATGTTGCCGAGGTGGCACACCGACACGCTGCGGTGGCCGCTCTCCACATCGGCGATCGGCTGACGGCGGGCGGCGACGCAGTCGAAGAAGTTGCCCATGTGGTTCACGATCGCGTCGATCTTGCCGGCCCGCTCCGGCCGCATGCGGTTGTCGAAGTCGTAGAGTGCAAACGACTCGCGGGGCAGCGGCCGCTCCTTCAGCTCTTCGACCGGCTTACCCGTGAGGTTTTCGCGGTTCACGAAGATCCGCCCCTCGCTGCCGGTGAACATGATGCCGTTGCGGCCGCTATCGCCGACGGTCATCTCGACCCCGTTGGCGAAGCGGTAGCGGACCGAGTAGGTGAGCGGCACGTCGTAGCCGCCGACGGTCGTCGGATACTCGGCCTGGCCGTCGATCTCGACCGGATCGGCGGCGATCGCCCAACGGGCGATGTCAAGATGGTGGGCGCCCCAGTCGGTGAGGTCGCCGCCGGAGTAGGCCTGCCACCAGCGAAAATTGAAGTGGCTCCGCTCCGGCACGTAGGCCACGTCGGGCGTCTGCCCCTGCCAGAGGTTCCAGTCGAGACCCGGCGGCACCGGCTGCTTCGCAAACGGCCCGCCAACCTGGTTTTTGCCCAGCACAACGTCAACCTTTTCGAGCTTCCCGATCCGCCCGGCCCGCACCATCTCCACCGCCGTGCGAAACCGGTGGTCGCTCCGCTGCCACGAGCCCACCTGCACGATCCGACCAGAGGCCTCCACCGCGGTGCGGATCTGCTTGCCTTCGTCGATCGTGAGCGTGAGCGGCTTCTCGCAGTAGACGTCTTTGCCCGCCTTGACGGCATCGATGAGCATCTTCGTGTGCCAGTGGTCGGGCGTTCCGATGAGCACGACGTCGATCCGCTTGTCGTCGAGGAGCCGGCGGTAATCGACATGGCGGTCGGCCGCGGCGACATCGGCATAGATTTCGGCGGGCGTGAGCCGCACCTGCGCTGCCACCTTCGAGTCGATGGCCGAAAGGTCGCGGACGGCCTGATCGACGTCGGCCAGCGCGATCACGCGGCCGTGGGCCTTCGCCTTGGCAGCGATCACCGACCCCTGGTAGCGGCAGCCGATCACGCCGATGCAAGGGCCGTCGCCAGCCGGCGGCAACGCGGCCGCGAGTTGGCCCGACGGATCACCCGCAAGCACGACCGCCTGCGCGGCGGCCGCTCCCGCCACGTGAAGAAATCCGCGGCGGGTGGTGCTTCGGGCGGATCGATCGGCAGCTTGGTTTCCGCGTCGGCTCACGGCAATGCCTCCAGGGTCAATGGTCCTTCACGTCCTAGGAGTATCCCCGCGCTGCGTGGTCCCGTCATTCAGTTCCAGCTCACCGCGGATTCAGGTTTTCCGTGATTCCGAGAGGGCCTTATTTTCCAGGACAACGCGATTCCTGCTCCGGTTTCAGACGCCAACTGCCGCCGCAAAAGCTGAATCGGGTCGCCCGACACCTGAATGACACCAGATCTCCCGCCCGTTACGGTGGGGCTATGAAACCACGCCGGGCTGCCGCTTCGTGCATCGTGCTGCTCACCTGCCACGTCCTCCTGCCCGCCGGGGCCCTTGCCGCCGACGCGGCCCCGCCGCTCGTCGACCTGCCCTTCACCGGCAGCCTGCGTAACGCCGGCTCGCTCGGCGGCGAGGCGACGCTCACGGCGCACGTGCCCGCCGAGGCAGCGGTCTTCGACGAGGGGCCACTCGGGGCGTGCCTCGACTTCACGGCGGCATCGCGGCACGGTGGTGCTGCCGGCGTCGACACGTCCCCTGCCGGAAGCAGCGTAGTCTTCAGGAACGAGAAGCTCGCCGGCCTCAAAGCGTTTTCCGTCGTCATGTGGTCGCGGCAGGCGCCCGGCGTCGAAGGGGTGAACGCGCGGCTCACCTGGGCCGATCGTGGCTGGGATCTCACCCAGGCACCGCGTGGGTTTTCGGTGAGCATCGCCACGTCTGGGAGCATGACCCCCTTTTCCTTCGTGACACCATTCGGCTTTCGTGACCGCGTGGGATTCCCAGCCGCCGACGAGTGGCGGCTGACGGCTGTCACCTTCGGCAGCGGCACCGTCCGCGGCTTCCAGGGGGGGCTCCATCGGCCTCCCGCGCTGCTCGGCGAGCAGCCGTACTCCGGCAATCCTTCGTCTGGTTTGGGCGCGGTGACGATCGGCAACTTGGGTGGCATCCGCCCATTCAAGGGCTGGATCGGGCGGTTTCGGGTGTATGACAGGCCGCTCTCTGCCGCCGAGGTCACCGCGATCCACGAAGCCGATCTCGCGGCCGCGCCGAAGCTTTCCCTGCCGCCGCCGCGGCCCGAGTCTTCGCGGCCGCTCGTCTTCAAGCGGTCGGCGATCCCGTTCTCCACCCGCTGGGAGCGGCCAGATGCCCTCGCCACGATGCAATCGTTCCACGCCACCGACTGCCTGTGGGTGTATGGCACCAAGAGCGAGTTCGTGAAGGCGGTGCAGGCAGCCGGCATGCGGTATCAGGGCGCGCTCAGCGGTCTGCAAGGCACCGACAAAGCATCGCCTGGCATCTCCATCGCCGGCGACACGAGCGGCCGCCATGAGACCTTCGACGGCGAGAAGAACATGCCGTCGTGGATGGTCACGTTCAAGCCGCCGCACTACACCGGCTGCTGCAATCAGCCGGCGTTCCGCGACCTGTTTTTCACGGCCGCGCGGCAGCAGCTGCAGATCGGCGCCGACATGCTCCACGTGGACGATTCGGCCATTAATGCCAGCTGGGTGCGGGACGCAGCCGTCTGCTTCTGCGATGCATGCCGATCCGGCTTTCGCGATTATCTGCGCCGCGTCCACACGCCCGCGGAGCTTGCCGCTCTCGGCGTCGACTCGCTCGACGGCTTCGACTACCGCGAGCATCTCAAGGCCAACGGTGTTCCCGATGCCGCCACCTACCGAAAGAAGTTCGCCTCACTCCCGCTCACGGCCGACGGCCTGCGGACGCTCGCCCTGGCCTATGCGACCGGGCAGTTGCACCTCGTGCCGTGGGACATTTACATGGGCTCCGACGCGGACGGCAGCCTGCCCCGCTACTTCGGCACCCGTGAGGAGTTTGGAGCCGCCTACGATCTGATCCACGACCATCCCGAGTTGTTCGACGGCGCCGCGAGCATGGCGGAGGTGGGCGTGCTCGTGGATACCGACGTTGCGACAAAGGCCCGGGTCGAGCAGGTCTGCGAGCGGCTCGCCGCCCGGCAGGTGCCGTTTCACCTGATCGCCGCCGCCACGAAGCAGGCCCGCATCCCGCTCAGCGAGGCCGACCTGCGGGGCCTGCGGGCGGTCGTGGCAGTGAGCCCGCTGGAGTCGTTCACCGCCGAAGACCGCGCCGTGCTCGACCGCAGGCGGGCCGATGGGCGGCTGCAGCTGGTGGAGGCCAATGCCGATCTCGATTCCTTCCTTGCCGCGCGGGAAATGGACATCCTCGGCTGGGAAGGCCCGAGGCGGGTGTATCTCTTTCCGCGGGCTTCGGCCGCGGGCCCGATCATCCATGTCGTCAACTGGAATGCATCGGCCGATGGCAAGCAGCCGGAGGTGCATCCCGACGCCATCCGCATCACGCTCCCGCGGTTGGCCACGTGGGGCATCCTTAGGCTATCGCCCGCCGCAGCCGCTCTGCTGGTCACTCCATTCCAGGTGCGGGCACCTGCGGCCGAGCCCGCCCCGCCGCGGTCGGTCACGAGCATCCACGCCATGGCCGAGCCGCTCCCGGAGATCCCCGGCGGGCCCCGGGCGAGCGCCGTCTGCATGCGGTCGCTCACCGCCCGCCCGGCGCACAAGGGGGATCCGCACGACACGCTCGCGGCCATCCGCGGCTTTCACGCCACGCGGCTCGAATGGACCTACGGCGACGATTCCGAGTTCATAAAGAAGGTGCACGCCCTCGGCGTCGAGTATGGCGGAGCCCTCGCGGCCGGCTCCTATGTGGGCAAGGCACCGCCCATCGAGTGGAACGTCGTCGGGCTTGACGCCCAACGGCTGGTGCCGAACTGGATGCGGCACTGGCCTCGGCCGAATCCCTGGGGCTGTGCGAACAACCCGGAATTTGCGGCAGGCCATGTGCGGGCCGCGCTGGCCGTCGTCGCCGCCGGTGCCGACGTGATCCAGCGGGACGAACCCGAGCAAAACATGCTCGCCGTCCAATGGGGTGGCTGCCTCTGCCGCCACTGCATCGCGGGCTTTCGAGCCTGGCTCGAGCGGAATGTCGACCCGCAGGAGCTCGCCAAGGCCGGCGTCACCGACCTCGCGTCGTTCGACTACGCCGCCCACCTAAGGGCGAAGAACGCCCCGAGTGGCGATGCCTTCCGACGCTGGGCCGAAGGCGGGCTTCTCCGCGACTATTTCAGGCGGTTTCAGCTCGATGCGTCGGTGGCCTTCCATCAACGCTGGCGGGCCGATCTCGACAAGCAGGCGGGCCGACGCATCGCCGTGTCGTGCAACAACGGCGCCCGCGACTGGGGCCCCGTGCGGCTGCCATTCGACTTTTGCATCGGTGAGCTGGCCTACAAGGAGGCGACGCCGACGCACCTCCACGAGTGCATGCGGCAGGCCCGTGCCCACGACCGTCTGCAGACGATCACGATGCCCCTGAAGACAGTGGCGTCGCCGGCCGAGCAGGAGTCGGCCGACTGGATCCTGCTGACCCGCAAATCGATCGCCACCGCCTACGCCCTCGGCGGCCTGATCGAGATGCCGTGGGACACGTTCCTACCCGATGCCCAGCGGTACTTCGGCAAGCCTGAACGCTATGCCGACCTCACGGCCTTCGTGCGTGGGATCGCCCCGCACCTCGACGGCCATGCGGAGGCGTTTGCCACCGGATGCGCGGTCGAAGACGCCCGCTGGAAGGGGATGACGCCGCCGCTCGCCCTTGGCGACGCCGCGCCGCACGTCCTCGCCGTCGTGCGCACGCTGCCAGACAGCCCCGCCGCTGCGGCTGCGATCCATCTTGTCGATTGGCGCGACGAGCCGCAGCCGTTCTCGATCACGGTGCAGATGGACCTGTTTTTTGGCACGGAGCCCGCGACGCTGCGGCTCCTCCAACCCGTCGCGGCCTACGACCGCGCCGCCCACGACAAGGCCTTCGACAGCCGCGACTACGCGCCGCTCGTGCGGTCGACACCGCTCAGGATCTCTGCCGACGGCACGGTGGCCGTCCCCGCGCTCGCCCCCTGGGGCGTGGTCATTGTCGAGAAGCAAGGCAAGCCGCATTGACTATTCTCGACGGCGTGACTACGATGTAATTACGTGCCGTGCGTCGTTGGCGGACGGCAACGTGCCGGAGCCGTATCGTGAAGTCGAAGATCATCTCCATCGGCAACTCCCAGGGAATCCGCATTCCCAAGCCGATCCTGGAACGAAGCGGGCTGTCGGGGGAGGTGGAACTCGTCGCCCGCGATGGGATGCTGTTGGTTCGCCCCGTGAGCGGCCCGCGAGCCGCCTGGGCGGAAGCCTTCCGCACCATGGCCGCCAAGGGGGATGACCAGCCGGTCGATGCTCCGCCGGCGTCGTCATCGCGGTGGGACCGGGAAGAGTGGGCATGGTGATCAGTCGTTTCGAGGTGCATCTGGTGGCCCTCGACCCCACGGTCGGCCGTGAGATCCGCAAGACGCGACCGTGCCTCGTCGTATCGCCGGATGAAATGAACCACAACATCCGCACGTCTATCGTGGCGCCGATGACCACGAAGGGCCGCGGTTATCCGACGCGCGTGTCCTGCCGGTTCGCCGGAAAGACAGGCCAGATCGTGCTCGACCAGATTCGCACGGTCGACCAGACTCGACTCGTCAAGAAACTCGGCCGCATCGACGCCCCGACAGCCCAACGGGTCTTGGACATCCTGCAGGAAATTTTCGCTCGGTAGTTCACGACCGCGTGAAAAAAGATTCTTGCGGCGGCACGGCGGCTACCTTGTGAAGTGCTCAGTCGGTGGGCGGCAGGCTGCCGTCCCTGACCCCGATCATGCCTCGGAGAGTGTTGAGGCCGATCGACTCGGAGATAAAACGCACACTGCCGTCGGCCATGGAAAACTGGGCGCCGCCCGGATGATAGGAGGAAAAACATCGCGATGAGCGGCTGTCGGCGCTGTCGATGAGCATGCTCGGCTCGTTGATCCCCATGAGTGCCGATCCCAGGGCATCGCGGATGCCATGGCTGCTGGCCTGCCGCGTGCCCCGCACGCAATAGATACACCCCGCCTCCGGCTTGAGAAAGCCAAAATAGGGATAGCCCTGATAAGGATCGACGCCCGTCACGCCGTTGTTCAGCAGATACACTCGCTCGCCGAGGGCGATCGTGTTGCTCAGGCCGTCTCGGATCCTGGCGGCGGTCCATTCGGTGAGCGGCTGCAGGCGGCCGTCCAGAGAAAGTAAGCTGCAGGGGAATCTCGGACGGGGATCCGGTCATGCCAGAGCTTGATAAAATCGATCTGCCGCCGAAAGAACGGGGCACGTGGCCCGCTGCCACCGCGAGCAGTCGTCCAGTCGGGGCCACGAAGCATGTCGCCCTCCTCGTCGAAACCTCGCGCACGTTCGGCCGCGAGATCCTCAAGGGCGTCAATCGCTACATCGCCGAACACGAGCATTGGTCTGTGTTCCTCGAGCTACGGGCTCTCGATTCGCAGGTGCCCCGCTGGCTTTCGTCGTGGCAGGGCGACGGCATTCTCGCCCGCACGGGCTCGGCGGCGATGGCCCAGGCGATCGCCGCCACGGGCGTTCCCGGCGTCGAAATGCGGGCCTCCAAGCTTCCGCATCTTCTGCCCTTCGTGGGCGTCGACAACCGCGACATCGGCCGCATCGTCGCCGACCACTTCATCGACAACGGCTTCGCCCACTTTGCCGTCTTCGATCTCGACACAGAACGCTACTTCGAGGAGCGGCGCGACAACTTCCGCGAATCACTCCTGGCCCGCGGCCACACCTGCCACGAGCATCATGCGGCTCGTCAGGGGGAGCGGCCGACCGACTGGGAACGGCAGCAGGCCGACATTGCCTGCTGGGTGGCGGCCCTGCCCAAGCCCGTGGGCATCATGGCCTGTACCGACCAGCTTGCCTTCTGGCTGCTCGACGCCTGCCGCCGCGCCGGCGTGGCCGTGCCGGAGGAGGTAGCTGTTGTGGGCGTGGAAAACGACGAGACGCTCTGCACGCTGGCCTCGCCGCAGATGTCGAGCGTGGCCTTCGACGGCGAGCGGGTGGGCTACGAGGCGGCCGCGCTGCTCGACCGGATGATGGCGGGTGAGCCGCAGCCCGACGGCCCCATCCTCGTGCCGCCCACGGGGCTCGTGGTGCGACAGTCGAGCGACATCTTGGCCATCGACGACCCGCTGGTTGTGGCCGCCGTCCGCTATATCCGCGAGCACGCGTGCCACGGCATTAAGGTGGCTGATGTCGTGAAGCACGCCGGCCTCTCACGCACGCTGCTCGAGCGCCGGATGCGGCAGGCCATCGGGCGGACGCCAGGGGAGGAGATCATCCGGCTGCGGTTCAACCGCGTGAAGCGGCTCTTGGCGGAAACCGCCCTGTCGCTTGCGGCGATCGCCGACCGCTGCGGCTTCGAGCACCCGCAATACATGGCCGAGGCCTTCAAGAAGATCTTCGGAATCACGCCAGGCACCTATCGTGCCGGGAGCCGCAAAACCTGAATACTGCCGCTGCGAATCCTGAATGAGGCGAAGGCCGTGACGACGTAAGATCAAGGAAGTTCGTCACTCCTTAAGGAATCTCCCGTCATGGCCGCGTCGACGCACCCCAACTCTCGGCAGCAGCGTGTGCTCATCGTTGTCGGTGACGCAGCAGAGACTCTCGACACCCTCTATCCCTACTACCGCCTGCAGGAGGCGGGTTTCGAGCCGGTCGTCATTGGCCCTGAGAAGCGGATTTTTCAGATGGTGATGCACGAGGTGCGGCCCGGCTGGACAATCACGAAGGAGTGGGAGGGCTACCAGATCAAGGCCGAGCTCGCCTTCGCAGACGTGCGGCCCGAAGACTACGTTGGCATCTTCTTCAGCGGCGGCCGGGCGCCCGAATACATCCGCTACAACGAGGATCTCGTGCGGATCACGCGGCACTTCTTTGCCGCGAACAAGCCCGTGGCGAGCGTCTGCCACGGCGTCGAGATTCCAGCCTACGCGGGGTGCCTCGAGGGGCGAAGGATCGCGACGGTGGCGAAGTGCCGCCACGACGTCGAGAGCGCCGGTGGCACCTACATCGACGCGCCGTGCGTGGTCGATGGCAACCTCGTGAGCGGCCGCACCTACCACGACAACGGCCGCTACCTCGGCCCGTGGATCGAGCAGTTGCTCGCGGCCACCGCGACGGTCGCCGCCGTCTGATCACTCCGCCATCAGAGGAGTTGGCTGTCACCCCGGTTCTGCTGGTGGAGGGCAGAAACCTCACGCCGAGTCTGGGGTCATTCAAGGGGGGGAGGGCACGTCCTCCAGCCGCTTGATGCGGATATTGCGGAAGTGAACCTCGTCGTGGTGGCCCGCGAAGCCGATGTGGCCCCGCGTGCGGGCGAGGCCGGGATGGGCCTTGCCGTCGGGCGTCGGCTGGCCGTCGCGGAAGGGAGCAGTGTCGGCGTCTACGATCGTCTTGCCGTTGGCCACCACTTTGATCTTTGAACCCTGCACGGTCACCTCTTCGGTGTTCCACTGTCCGGCCGGCTTCAGGCACGTGCCGCGCTCGGCGGCGACGACGCCATAGATCGAGCCGTGCGCCTGCCACGGCTGGAGGTCTTTGTATTTCTCGTGGCCGTCGTCGAGGATCTGCAGTTCGATGCCGTCAAGGGCGGCGTTGCCGGTGGGGGGCATGCGGATCGCGAGGCCGTTGTTGGCTCCCGGCGTGAGCTTGAAGTCGAACCGCAGCACGAAGTCGCCAAACTCCTCAGTTGTGAGCAGGTTGCCGCCGACGCCAGGCTTGCTGCGGAGTTCGCCATCCACCGCGACGTAGCCGTCGGTCGCTCCCTGCCAGCCGGACAGATCCTTGCCGTTGAAGAGCATCGAGAAGCCGGTGCGGGCATCGGGCAGTTCACGGATCCTGAGCCGGCGAAACTCGACCGGCGCTCCTTCGGATTCCAGGCACAAGAAGCCCGTGGAGGGGAGACATTCGCTTCCGCCCGACACCTCGCGGCCGTTCACCCACAGCCGCACCTCGCTGTTGATCGCCCGCACGTAGTAATGGTTCCACTCGGGCGAGCCGCGCGACCGTCGCTCCGTGGGGAAGCTCCGCCGCCCGTCGGGCGCGACCGGCGGAAATGGCTTCATGTCGGAGGAGCCCACCGGAAACACGTCACCGTCGGTGCGGAACCAGTCGGCTTTTTTGCCGGTCTGCCTCTCGTACTGCTCGGTGAAACCGTGGTCGAGCACCTGCACCTCGATGCCACCGGGAGGGAGTTTGCCCGGAGGCAGGTTCTCGAACACCTGGGGTGGCGCCCAGAGGAAGATGCCGGAGTTGCCCCCGGCCGTGAGGTGCCGCCATTCGGCCGAGAGTTCGAGGTTCGTCACCGGCCGCTTCGTGCGAATCACGCCGATTGGCTGGCCCGTGCAGCGGGCGGTGCCGTTCTTCCAGGTCCAGGTGTCGGCCGCGCAGTTCACGTTCTCAAAGTCCGCCTCGCCGAGGTCGCGCCAGCCGGGGCCGGAGCCGTCGAGCGTGCCGAGTTCGCGGATAAAGATGTTCCGCACGTGCATCGGGGCGCCGTGCGTCTGGATCTGGATCGGGCCACGATCGGGCGGCGGCGTAGCGTGCTTGGTGAACGCGTTAGGCATCGGCTGATTGTCGACGACGAGCTGATCGTTGAGGATGACAGTCACGCGGTCGCCCTGCATGCGGATGCGGGTCGTGTTCCACTCGCCGATCGGCCGATCAGCCTTCACCAGAGGATCCTTCCCCTCGGCGCCGGCGGGGCTGTTCCACAGGCCTCCCGAGCCCTTCTGGCAGCCATGTTTGAAGTCACGCTCGCAGGCCGGATCCCAGATCTGCACCTGCGGCAGCCCGCGTAGATAGATGCCGCTGTCGCCGCAGGCCGCGGGAAACATCCACTCCAGTGAGAGCTCGAAATCAGCGTAGTCTCTATCGGTCGTAAGAAACACGCCGTGGCCATCGCTCACGATCACGCCGTTCTCAACCTTCCAGTGGACGGCCATGTCGGCGTTCCACTCCGCCTGCCGCTTGGTCTGCTCCTCGGGCGTCCCCTCGGCGTCTTTCGCGGGGTCGAAGTGGGGCCGACCCCGCCAGCCCGAGAGATCCTTACCGTTGAAGAGCGGCGTGAACCCGGTAGGCACATCGGCAGCGGGGGCCGTCACCGAGAAGCCAATGCCAGCGACTAGAATGAGGCGAGCGAGGACGGCTCGGGCAAAGCGATGTTCCGTGGTCAACGAATCTTCTCCAGATGCGGTGGAAAAACCTTCCGTTTTTATAGTCGAACCGGCACTCCGCCCTGTGCGGCGCTCTTGTCGGCGGCGAAGATCACGTCGAACGTCTTCTTGGCCTCCGGGAAACTCGTGAGCGGCATGTCTTCGCCCTTGTCGAGCGAGTCGAAGAAGGCCTGAAACTGAGCCTGGTAGGGATGGTCGCTCACGTCGCCGGAGTCGAGCATTTTCATCGAGAGCCTGCTCCAGTGGGCCTTGTCGGCCTTGAGCTTCAGCGAGTGGAACCTGTCGTCGAGCAGGCTGCCTTCGCTGCCCACCAGGTGCGTGTGGAAATAGTACGGCTGCAGACAGTCGACGACGGCGGCAGTCTTGCCGACAGCGCCATTCCTGAAGTGCAGGAGCGTGACGCTCGTCGTGTCGTATTCGTAGGGCTTGAAGATCTGGCTCGCCGACTTCGTGCTCAGGCTGGTGACGCTCTCCACGTCATGACCCATGAGCATCAAGAGGGCGTCGAGGGCGTGGCAGCCCGCTGTGAGGAGCGCGCTGCCGCCGTCCTGCTTGCCGGTGTTCCAGCGGAACTGGCCATACCAGGGGCCGATGCCGTGGTAGTAGTCCACCTCGCCGTAGTGGAGTTGCCCGAGCAACCCCTCGTCGAGCACGGCCCGCGTTACCTGAAGCTGATTCGAGAACCGGAGTTCGAAGCAGACACATCCCTGCACGCCATTGACGGCCGCTGCCGCGGCGATGTCGGCCACCTCCTCCGGCGAGTTGGCCATCGGCTTCTCCAGAATGATGTGCTTCTTGGCCTTCGCGGCGGCCACAGCCTGGTCGCGGTGCAGGCTTGGAAGGCCAGTGATGTCGACGACGTCGATCGTCGGATCGGCCAGCATGTCTTCGACCCGCTGGTAGAGCTTCACCGGCCCGCCGTGCTTCGCAGAGATCTCCGCGGCGTCGAGTGGCCGCGACGAGCAGACGGCCGTCACGCGGCCGCGGGTCGTGGCATTGATCGCGGCGATATGAGCCGAGGCGGCCCAGCCGTAGCCAACCACGCCGACGGAATAGGGGGACTTGTGTGCCATCGGCATGCCTCAGATAAGCTTGGTCTTGCCAGGCACGGCGAAGCCGGGACTCGGCAGCGACGACGTCCAGGTGAGATCCTTGGGGAAGAGATCGAGTTGCGAGTCCTCAGCGACGAAGTTCCACGTCACCTTCTGGCCGGTGTAGGCGGCTAGCCGCCCCAGCACGCCCACGAGCGAACTGTCTGCCATCTGCCGCAATTCGATGATCGGCTTGCCGGCCCGAATCGAGTCGATCAGTTCCTTGTGCTCCTGCTTGTAGGCGTCGGCCATGCTGCCCTTCATCTCCCACACGACCTCGCCAGAGCGGTTGAGGATCCGAGAGCCGGCGTTGCCCCCGGCGATGTGGCACGATCCCTTGGAGCCGTGGATCACGTTGCCCACGTCGGAGAGGGTGTTCGGCAGATGTCGCGACTGGAACGACACGAACTTCCCGCCCGGATACTCGTAGTCGACTCCGAAAGTGTCCCAGAGTTCGCTGTCGTCGGGACGTCCGAACCGGCCACCCGAGCCGTAGGCCGAAACGGGATTCTCCCCCATCACCCAGTTGATGACGTCCAGATTGTGCACGCCCTGCTCGACGAGCTGGTCGCCTGAGAGCCAGACGAAGTGATACCAGTTGGTCATCTGGTATTCGGCATCGCTCATCCCTTCGACCCGCGGGCGGTACCAGATGCCGCTGGAGCAGTAGCGGGCCTGGGCGCCGATCACGTCGCCGATCGCGCCCTGGTGAATCTGCTCGACCGCGCCGGCGTAGTTCGCCTGGCGGCGATACTGCGTGCCCCCGACGATCGCGAGCCCCTTCGCCACGGCCTCATCGTGCGCGGCGAGGCAGATGTGGTAGCCGGCCGGATCGACGCAGGCCGGTTTCTCGACGAACACGTGCTTGCCGGCTGCGATCGCCTCCCGCACGTGGAGCGGATGGAAGCCGGGCGTCGAGGTGACGTGGATGACGTCGATGGTGGGATCGTCGAGGAGCCGCTTGTAGCTGTCGAGCCCTTCGTGGCTCGTGTCGGTGGCGGCCACCCTGTCGGGATGAGCCTCTCGCATCGCCTTCCAGAGCCGCTCGCAGTTCCGGCCGTAAAGATCGGCCGCAGCCACAAGCGTGACGCCCGAGTTGATGGAGAGCGAATCGTTGATCGCCCCAGCGCCGCGGCCGCCGCAGCCGATGACCCCGATCCTCAGCTTCCGGGGCTCTTCGGCGGAGGCGACGGACGAATGCACCATCGTTGCCGGGAACGATGCTGCCGCCGTGGCAAGTGCGGCTCCCCCACGGGCGAAGTTGCGACGGCTGACCAAGAAAGGGGAGCTGTGGGGTGTCATGGTAGTGTCCTCTGAGCCGGTATTGTCGGGTGGCAAGATAACCGGAACTAAGCATACAACCCTGCGGTTCGCCCGCCGGCTCTTTTCGCCACGGCCTCTTTCGTTTCGCGAGGAAGCCTTTTCAATCCTCTGAGTGAGGCATGCCGTCCTTTGCAGCCCCGGCCAAGCGAGACACAATCACGGGATGGCGAAAGCGGCGAACACGAACGAATCACGGGTTCGGAAGCGGCAGCGGAGTGCCGGCGGCCCGCTCGTGGCGATCGTCGTCGATCCGTCGCTTCCCTACGATCGCGAGATCGCCAAGGGTGTCGGCCAATATGCTCGTGAGGTCGGCGACTGGCGGCTCTACATCGAGGAGGAGGCGTGCCGGCGGCTTCCCGACCTCGATGAATGGGAGGGGCAGGGTGTGATCGCGTCGTTCGACGATGATGAGGTTGCGCGGAAGGTATCGGCGTGGGGGCTTTCCGTTGTGGCTGTAGGGGGCGGCAGCGGCTTCGACCGCGGCGGTGACATTCCGTACGTTGACACCGACAACGACGCGGTCGCAGTGCTGGCCGCCGAGCATCTTCTTGAACGGGCCTTGCCGCACTACGGTTTCTATGGCCTGCCTCCTTCGCGACTGACGGTGTGGTCCGATGCGCGGTGCGCGGGGTTTTGCCGCCGGGTGGCCGGGGCGAAAAAGTTGGCCCACACGCTCATCGCCCGCCATGACTCGACGCACTGGTCGCCCCTCCAGCGGGAACTCACGGCGTGGCTTCGGGAACTTCCCAAGCCCGTCGGCATCATGGCCTGCGACGATCTTCGGGCTCGGCACGTGCTCGAGGCGTGCCGGTCGCTCGGACTGCGGGTGCCGCACGACGTGGCCGTGATCGGGGTCGATGACGATGAGTTCATCTGCGAGCTGTCAGACCCCTCGCTCTCCAGCGTGGCCCAGGCGGCCCGCCAGATCGGCCACGAGGCGGCCCGGCTGCTCGATCAATTGATGCGGCCCGAGCGGCCGCTGAAGCGGGGCCGCGGACAGGCGCGGATTCCCCTGCGCACCGTCGTGCCGCCGATCGGCGTTGTGGCCCGCCGGTCCACCGATACGCTCGCCGCCGCCGACCCCATCGTGGCCGCCGCGATTCAGAGTATCCGTGAGCGGGCCACCCAGGGACTGGACATCGACGACGTCGTGCGGGCCTCGCCACTCTCGCGGTGGCAGCTCGAAGACCGCTTCCGCCGCGCCGTCGGCCGGTCGATCCACGACGACATCCTCCACGTGCGGCTCGCCGAGGCGCGGCGGCTCGTGACCACCACCGACCTGCCGCTCAAGGCGGTCGCCCCGCGGACGGGCCTGAGTTCCGTCGCCTACATGACCACGCTCTTTCGCCGCCACTTCGGCACCACCCCCGCCGCCCTCCGGGCCGCGAGCCGCGGGCGGGCATCGTCCGTTTCCTCACGCTTAAAGGCCGCCACATGCCCGAGCGGACCGCGCTTGCCATCTTTGCCCATCCCGACGACATCGAGTTCGTCGCCGCGGGCACGCTCCTGCTCCTCCGCGACGCGGGCTGGCAGATCCATTACATGAATCTGTCCGGCGGCGACTGCGGGAGCATGACGACAGCCGCGGACGAGACTCGGGCGATCCGGGAGCGGGAGGGGAGAGCGGCAGCCGAGATCCTGGGCGCGGTGTTCCATGAGAGCCTGGCGTCAGACCTCTGCATCTTCTACGAAGAGCAGCTCCTGCGGCGGCTGGCGGCTGTTGTGCGGCGGGTGCGGCCCCGGATCGTGCTCACGCACTCGCCCGAAGACTACATGGAAGACCACATGAACACCGCGCGGCTGGCAGTCACGGCCGCCTTCGTTCGCGGCATGCCCAACTTCGCCACCGATCCGCCGGTCGAGCCCTGTGCCGGCGACGTGGCGGTCTATCACGCGATGCCGCACGGGCTCTGCGACGGCCTGCGACGGCCCGTGGTGCCCGACCTGTTCGTTGATGTGACGGCCGTGCAGCGAGTGAAGCGGCAGTCGCTCGCCGCCCATGCCAGCCAGAAGGCCTGGCTCGACGCCACGCAGGGCATGGACAGCTACCTCGATGCCGGCGACGAGGCGGCGCGGACGGTCGGCGGGATGTCGGGGCGGTTTGAATATGCCGAAGGCTGGCGGCGACACCTTCACCTGGGGCTCTCGGCCACCGACGACGATCCGCTCGCCACTGCGTTGCCAAAGCGGCTCACGGTGCCCGAAGGGCCGATTCGCTAAGGCGAAAATCACACCTCACGAATTGAAAGGTTCGCCTGCTTGCCGGTACAGGATGCAGGTGCGACAACGATTCGTTGAACCATCAACGCACCCTGCAGGCCCAGCATCATGCCCCGATCACTCAGCCGCATCGCTCCCGAATGGTGGGATTACACAACCCTCGATCCCGAGATCATCCGCGACGCGGCGGCGCTCTCGGTGGAGGATCTCGCCCGGCTGTCACGACCGGGTTTCCGCGTCGTTTTCTACGACACGCTCGAAGACTTCTACCTTGCCGAGGCGCTCGAATACATCGCGGCCTGGAAGCAGGCGACAGCCGACGACCCCGTCGGGATCTGCGGGCCGATCGGGCCGACGGAGCAGTTGCCGCTCGTGGCCCGGCTTGTAAACGAACTCGGCCTGGACCTGCGGCATGCCCACTTCTGGGGCATGGACGAGTGGTATGAGGACGGCCGCGAGGTGCCCGTCTCGCATCCGCTCTCCTTTGAGCGGGCCGACCGCGAGCTCTGCTTCGATCGGATCCGACCTGAATTGCGGATGACCGAGGCGAATCTGCATTTTCCGAAGGGGGACGTCAGGCCGTACGTGGCCAGCTGGGAGACGGCCCGCTGCGCCGTCATGCAGGGGGGGCAGGGGGACATCAAGCACTGGGCGTTTAACGACCCGCCCCGTCGTGAAGGCCGATACAAGGATGCCCCGCCATCGCCTGCGGAGTATCGGGCCCTCTCCACGCGGGTGGTCGACCTGCATCCGGTCACGCTCGCCCAGAACGCCCGCACGAGCGGCGGCGGCAACATCACGATGGTGCCTCAGCGGGCGATCACCGTGGGCCCTGTGCAGACCTGGAGGGCGGAAAAGGTGTCGATCTGGCAGGCGGGCGTTCACGACAATCCGCTTGGCCAGCGGCTCACAGCCCTCATGATCTCAAAGGGCCTCGCCGATTCGAGCGTGCCGATGTCGCTCCTGGCCGACCATCAGAACGTGCAGTTTAATTACCTTCGTGGAGGTCTCGGTAGCTGCGCCGTCGAGATGCACTGAACGAGGCAGGTTGCATCACTGTTGGCCGTCGGGCACCTGTGGGGGCTCCGGGGCCTGAAGCAAGGTCAGGAGGGACCGGGCGTCCGCCGCCAACTGGTCGTCGTGGCTGCGGGCGGCTGTTTCCCAGCGGTCACGGGCAGCTTGAAGGCTTACAAGCCCAGTCGGATCGAAGGTTCCATCCGGCTTGAGCTGCTGCGGATAGTGCATCGCACCAAGGATGAGGTCGTTGGCGGTCTGCTTACCGTTGCCGTGATACGGTTTCATAACTCGAAACCGAACACCGTTGAGGGCGTTCAAGTCGCGAACGGTGAACCGGACGTGACCTCCCTTGGCCATCAACACGAGTTCGTCGCCCCCAAACAGACACAGCCAGCCGGATTGGATGTGCTAGAATTCGGCGGTTGCAGAGCCTTTTCAATCCCGAGCCTTATGAGGGGTCGCCGTGCAGATCGCAATTGTCGTTGGCAGCCATCGGAAAAACAGCCAGTCTAGCCGCGTAGGAGAGTACATCGCGAAAGACCTGGCCCGCATCGACCACGCAGTGACCGTTGACACGATTGATCTGGCCGGGAATCCCCTGCCACTCTGGGATGAAAGCGTCTGGCAGGGAGACAGCGAGCTTGCGACTCTCTGGAAGCCTTACCGGGACAGGATGCGAAAGGCTGACGGGTTTGTGATCATCTCGCCGGAATGGGCCGGGATGGTGCCACCGGGTCTCAAGAACCTGCTCTTGTTCGCTGGCCCCAAGGAGGTGGGTCACAAACCGGCGCTGATCGTGGCAGTCTCGGCTTCGAGGGGTGGGAGCTATCCGGTGAATGAGCTCCGGACCAGTGGCTACAAGAACAACCGATTGGTCTACATTCCCGAACACGTACTTGTTCAGGACGTGGCCGATGTGCTGGCTGGAGAAACGCCCGCGAGTGACCGTGATGCCTGGCTCCGCCGGCGGATCGAGTTTGCCGACCGGATTCTGCTCGATTACGCCAAAGCCCTCACCCCAATTCGTTCAAGCGGCCTGACTGAGCACGCGGATTTCCCCTACGGAATGTGACCGCTCGAGGTCGAACCATTGCCGCCAGGCTCGATGGCGTGCGGCACGATTGCGGCCCCACCCGGGCCGTGAGCCGGCTCAGCGAGTCGAGCAACAACTCCTGAAAGGATTGAAAAGAATCAAGCCTGATATGGTAGCCGATCTTCCAGGTAGCCGGCCCGATCATCCGCTTCGAGTTGCGGTTGTGGGTTCAGGCCCGGCCGGTTTTTTTGTTGCGAAGCATTTGCTCCGGCAACCAGCCCTGCATGTGCTGCTCGATATGTATGAGAAGCTGCCGATGCCGTTTGGTCTTGTACGGTATGGTGTTGCCCCAGATCACCAGAAGATTAAGGCCATCACCAAGGTATTCGAACAGGTTGCCAGCCACCCCAATTTCAGACTGTTGGCCAACGTGGAAGTGGGCCAACACATTACAACCCAGGAATTAGCGACGTATTACCATCAGACTGTATTTACAGTTGGATCCCAGAGCAGGGCGATTGCGCCATGATGGGTAGTTTGGCATGATTGGGCAACGTTGCGTTGCGAGGTTCCATCGTGGCACCAGAACGCGGCGGAGTCACGGAAGACAACATCATGCCTGTAACCAAGCCGTTTACCGCAAAACTTCAGGCACACTTCGCCGGCTTGCAAGATCCGCGGCGTCGAAAGGTCACGCATCCCTTCGTCAATTTCATCGTGATCGCGATCTGTGCCGTCATCTGCGGTGCCGATGACTTCGTCGCAATTGCCGACTTTGCTCGCGCGAGGAAACCTTGGTTCGCAAGGTTCCTTGATCTCTCGAAGGGGATCCCGTCCCATGACCGGTTCAATGCGATTTTTGCCGCCATCAAGCCGGCGGAGTTCGAGCGTTGCCTGCTGAGCTGGATCACCTCGTTACACGAGGTGACGCAGGGGCAGGTGATCGCGATCGATGGCAAGACGCTGCGGGGCAGCTTTGACGCAGCCAGCAGCAAGTCTGCGATCCACATGGTCAGCGCCTGGGCAACCGCCAATTCGATCAGCCTCGGCCAGGTGGTCACCGACGAAAAGAGCAATGAGATCACCGCCATTCCGAAACTGCTGGAAATGCTGGTTCTCAAGGAGGCGCTCGTGACCATCGACGCCATGGGCTGCCAGACCGAGATCGCGCACAAGATCATCGATGGCGGCGGCGACTACATCCTCAACGTCAAAGGAAACCAGCCGACACTCCGCGACGGGATCGAGCAGGTCTTCGCCAGTCACCTTGATGAAATGCCGTCGCCGCATCCGGTACAGAGCAGCACCACCAAGCGAAAGGCGCATGGGCGAACGGAGTCTCGCTGGTCGTACGTCTGTGCCGCTCCGAAGGATCTTCCGGACCGCGATCGCTGGCCCGGCCTGAAGGCGATCGGGATGGTAATCAGCAACACGATCAGGGACGGCAAGGACTGCATCGATATCCGCTACTACATCCTCAGCAAGAAGCTGTCAGCAAAGCGTTTTGCCGCGGCGGTCGCCAGCCACTGGGCGATTGAGAACCAGCTTCATTGGCAACTTGATGTCACATTCCGGGAAGACCATTGCCGCATCCGTAAAGGTCACGCCGATACCAACTTCAGCACGCTTCGCAGGACGGCACTCTCCATGCTGAAGAACGAGAAGACCAAGAAGCTCGGCATCAAGAACAAGCGGCTCTCAGCAGGCTGGGACGAGCCGTACCTCTTCAAAGTCCTTTTCGGGGCGTGACTTATGGTGCAATCGCCCTGGATCCCAGAGCGATCGGCTGCTCAATATTCCCGGCGAAGACCTGATCGGCAGCCACCCCGCGAGCCACTTTGTTGCCTGGTACAACGGCAATCCGCTCTTTCGCGACTACCAGTTTGACCTGAGTCAAGAGCGGGCGGCGATTGTGGGTGTTGGGAATGTGGCCATCGATGTCGCTCGCATTCTCTGCCGGACACGCGAGGAACTGCTGCGTACCGATATTGCAGACTACGCGCTTGAGGCACTCAGCGCGAGCAAGGTGCGTGAAGTCTATTTGTTGGGGCGACGCGGGCCGGCCCAGGCAGCTTTTTCAAACCCGGAACTGAAAGAACTGGGTGAGATGGAGGGTGCCGATCCGGTCGTGCTGCCGGCTGAAGCTACGCTTGATGACCTGACCATGCAGGATCTGCAGGCCACACCAAATAAGACGATTCAAAAAAAAGTCGAACACCTTCAGTCATACGCGACCCGTGCACGTACCGGCAAAGCACGCCGCCTCACCTTACGTTTCTTAGTTTCACCGGTTGAGCTGCTGGGGAATGCAAGTGGGCAGGTGGCTGGCTTGCGACTTGTGCGGAATCAGCTCGCGCGGAACGCAACGGGTCAACTTCAGCCGGTGGCAACTGAAGCCTTTGAAACGCTGCCCGCGGGGCTGGTGTTTCGTTCGGTAGGCTATCGCGGCGATCCGCTCGCTGGAGTTCCATTTGCAGAAAAGGCGGGGGTTTTCCTCAACGATCTCGGGCGGCTGCTTGATCCTCAGACTCAGCAGCCTCTTCCCGGCCAGTACACCGCCGGTTGGATTAAGCGCGGGCCAACTGGTGTGATTGGCAGTAACAAACCCGATGCGATTGAGACTGTCGCGGCGATGCTGGCCGACCGCGATGCTGGTCGCCTGATGCACCCCCCACAGCCGAAGATTGCTGCGATCGACAGCCTGCTTGCAGACCGCCAAACCCAGATCATTACCTATGCCGACTGGCAGCAGCTTGACGCAAGAGAGCAGGCCCTTGGCGTAGTAGCGGGCCGTCCGCGGGTAAAGATAACGAGCCTGCGTCAAGTCGATGAGGTGCTCAGGCGGAAGTTGCTTGGTTAAGCGATAGCGAGAGCGATTCTGAAATAGGCCCGACCTCCCGCGCGACGGCTGATCCGGCACAAGCCCGACCGGGCGACGCGTGAGCTCAAAGCAGAACCTCACATAGACCTGTCGGTGGAGACGCTCTGCACGGCCCCGCAGCGTCTTCAACTGAGCAGTACCAAAGCTTGTTCGGGGAATGTCGTGGCACGGTTTGGCGGATTCCGGACCGGCCCTGACTTCGATTGGGGGGAACGGAAACACGTGCCACCCAGAGAACAAGAATCCGGAGAACGGGGATCTCCGGGCGGACGACGATGACCGGCTGAAGGGCACCCGCCAGCTCTGGCTCTTCAACCAGTCCAATCTCTCATGGAAGCACCGCCGCAGATACGCTGCCATCCGCCGCAACGCTTCCGCTCGTTCACGAATTATTGATCGCGAATCCTGTTCTTCTGCGGCAGACTGGATCTCAAGCCGCAGTTGCAGCGCCACTCAAAGTCCCGAAGAACCATCGGTAGAGGAAGCGGTTCGCTGGGCTAGACCCGCCCCCGGAGCGGAGCAGGTCGTGTACGGGTATGCCGAATGGCTGCCTTCACTACGCGGTTGATTTCGTTCCAAGATGGTTGACAAGCACCCCCCGGTTGAGTGACATTCTCAGTCGGAAGCGACGAACCATTGGAGCATTCGACAGAGGAAACCACACGACCCGGCGGCCGGACGGACGAATGATCGGGCCGCTGGCTCCGGGTTTGGCCGTGGGGTGACCGAGGTATTTCAGTTGCAGAACCCAGATCGGCCAAGTGAAGACGGGCCCCATCCCTGGCAAGGCCGCCTCCTTCTCGGCCGCTATCACTTCACGGGCGAACTGCTCGGCTCGGGCGGTATGGGGGATGTCTACCGTGGCCGCGACGACAATTTGGGGATCGCCGTCGTCATCAAGGTTCCGAAGGTCGCCCAGTTGGGCGGCCACAAGGGGATTGAGCGGTTTCGCAAGGAAATTCATTCGCTGCTCACACTTTCGCATCCCCACGTCGTCAAGATCGAGGCGGTAGGCATCAACGATGGCATTCCTTTCGCGGTCATGCAGTATCTTGAAGGGGGCAGCCTCCACGATCGTCGCCGCGCGATCCACCGCAAGCCCGACTTTTTTGAACCTTTGGGGCTGGCCGCCCCCGGCCGCTGGCTCCGGCAGGTAGCCGAGGCGCTCGACTTCATCCACGCCCGCGGCTATGTCCACCGCGACGTCAAGCCGGGCAACATCCTGTTCGACAAGTCTGGTAACGCCTTCCTGGGCGACTTCGGGGTCGCCAAGGCGATCCGTTCAGCACAGGAGGAGACCGACGACCAGGAACTGACGGCTATCGGCACAGTGCCTGGCACGCCTCCCTACTTCGCACCGGAACTGCTCGAGCCGCTGGCCGAACCGACCGGGGCAGCAGATCAGTATGCGTTGGCGACGATTGTCTTCGAACTGATTACGGGTCGCAGGCCATTCGTGAGCCCGACGCTCCAGGATACGCTGCACGCTCGCCGGCGTTCGCCCGCGTTGGATGCGCGATGTCTGTATCGGACTCTGCCAGAGCCGCTGGCCGCCGCGTTAGCACGCGGACTCGCCATGAATCACCGCGATCGTTTCCCGTCGTGCACGGCGTTTGCGGACGCCGTACAGGCAGGCGCAACCTGGGGAACAGCCGACCCGTCCGTTTCCGCGGCAGTCGAGCTGGCCTGCCCCCACTGCAACAGAATGCTGGTCATCGATCATCAGTTTACGACGAGGGATTTCGAATGCCAGGCCTGCAAGGGGCTGCTCATCGCCCATCCATTGCTCGTTTGGGTCGAGCCTGTTGGAGACGATCCAGTGCTCCTGCAAAAGCGGCTTGCCAGCCTGCGGGAAAAGGTCGATCGTGATCGCCCGCCGCCGGTTCCCCTGAGCACACCTCGCCCGCGGATGCCAGAGATAGAGTCGGAGTCGAGCCAGTCTCCGGTGCGGACACCGACGCCCCGGCAGCATGCCCCTGAAGATAATTCAGGTGGCCCGATCTTGTCTGGCCCGATGGTCGACAAGAAAAAGGGGGATGCGAAGGACAGCTACCGCCGGCGCAAACAGCAACGCAAGCATCAGAAGAAGCGTGAGGAGTTGGTGGGCATCCTTTTGATCGTGGCGTTGGTTGTCTTTGGGCTCGTGGTCGTGCTGACCAACTACCCGATGGGCTAAGGTATCATCACATCGCCCGTGAGGATTTCCGCGGGGGGCGGAGGCGTCGCTGCGGCGGTCCCGGATCGGAAAGCTGCCCGAGCGTTTGGACAGACAACAGCCGCCTCCTCGACGACGCGGTTGCGATGTGGTTGGTTGCTTGACCCTCTAGCACCGATCGTCTGGGTCGCCGTCGGCCTGCTCGAGAGCACGAAGCAGAGCCACGGCCTCGTCGAGCGAAGGGGCATCCCCACCGCGGACGCGGCCCCCGCGGTCTGCTTCGGCCAGCAGCAGCACATCGAGGAAGTCGGGATGGAGTTCGAGCCTCTTTCGTGCTCTGTGGCCGAGTGTTCCATCGGCGTAGGCCCGTGCCGCGGGAAGGTTCTCGATCAGCCAGCGGGTGCGGGGCGTGACGAGGTTGCCGACCGCCTCGCAGCCGGCAGCGACGGCGTTCCGCCGATCGATCGCCAGGCCGATGTCGTGGACAAGCGCCGCGGTGAGCAATTCCTCATCGAAGGGCCGCTCGCCGAGGACGAGGCCGAACACCTGGAGCGTGTGGTGGAGCGCGTCTCCCTCCGGGTGGCGGGCGGGATTCTGACGAACTGTCTCCAGCACGGCGACCATGGCCGCGAGCCGGTCGAAGCGATCGCCGCCGAGGTGGGTGAGCGAGCCGGTGGGGTCGAGACGCCGATGAACCTCGCGGCGGATCTCCCCCTCGTCCGGCAGACGGTCATCCGGCACCCAGCCGCGGGCGACACGCCGGGCGGCGCGAAACACCGCCCGCCGGGAGTCGGTGCCTCCGGTCACACCGCGGGCGGCCTCGCCGGTAATCCGCTGCCGCAGCCTGTCTGCCGTGGGCGCCGCCTCGGGATCGGCGGGCTCTAGGCCGGCTGTCACGTCGGCAGAAGGGACTGGATCGGGGGCGGCGTCGGTGGGAGTCATGGGGCGGGCTGGCGAGCCGTGGGAGCGGGCACGGGCCGCCAGCGGATGCCGCGGATCTCCGCTGTGGTGCAGTAGGTGGCGATGCCCAGCGGCTGCGAGGGAATCACCTCCTGGCGGACCGACAGCACAATGTCCGTCAGCACCTGGTCGATGACCTGCTCGTCATCCAAAAAGCATTCGATCCGCTCGGCCGTGACCCGGATCCGCACGGCATACCAGCGGTTGTTGTCGAACGACATGATCTTCGTCGTGGCGTTGTTGGCCGCATCCTCGCCGTTGATGCTCGACAGCCCGACCACGCCACCTCCCCAGCCACCCAGGATCAGGCTGCAGTGGTCGTCGCCGACGGGAAAGGTGAGTCCGCAGAAGAAGTCGTTGCCATCAACGCGGCGGGCGTCGAGTGAGACTTCGAAGTTCTGCTTGGGAAAGTCTCCCTTCCATGTGACTCCGCTCAGGTCGACGCCCATCCCGATCCGGAGCACGCCCGCGCCGGCGGTCACCTCCCCCTCACCACCGAACGGGGTCGGTTTCCAGTCTCCCAGCGTCTTGCCGTCGAAGAGCGGCTTCCACGCGGGATCGTCTCCCCGCGTCACCACCGACGTTGGCAGAAAGAGGAGGAGCAGCACGGCCAGGAGATTCCGCCAGGTGAGCGTCGAGGGGGGCATGGTTGCGGTGGTCCTTGGAGCGAGGAAGAGCGGCACGTCTGGCAGGGGATCGAAGCAGGGGTTTTCTTCAAGAGTCTCCCTTGAGGCAAATGCTAGGGGGGCGGTGGAAGCGTGAGGCCAAGTTCGACTGCGATATCCTCGGCCCGCGTGGCGAACTTCGAGCCCGGACTCAGCTGCCGCACCATCCCGGCGAGTTGGGCCAGGTGGCTCTTGACCACGGGAGGAATCTTGTTGGCCACCGCTATGCTGGCGACGTCCTGCCCCTGGTTCTTCCCGCCGCTCGCCTGGGCAATCGCCTGGCCGCGGAGGGCTTCGAGCTGTCCAGCCATGTCGGCGGCACGCAGGCCGTCGGTAAACTGCTTATCTTTTTTCCATTCCCGCTGCAGGTCGGCAGCTCGCTTGCTTGCATCGTGTCCCCGGTAGGCGGCGACAACGCGATTAAGCAGTCCGGCGGCTCGGTAGGCGTCGGAAGCCTTAAGTTCGTCGGCCTCCGCAAGCAGGGCCTCGGCATGCGCGGTGAGTCGGTCGATGACAAACGCTGCCTCGGCAGCCGTCTCGGCGTCGGCTGAGTCGACGAGGCCGCCGGCCTTCCGCAACACGGCCACAAACTTGGTCTCGTCTCGCAGCATCTTCTCGACACCGATCAGTTTCTCGAGCTTCCGGCCCGCGAGGATGACGGGGGGCGCGGCCTGCACGGCGCGAGCGGCCTTGTCGGCCAGTTCCCGGGGAGAGCCGCGGGCGATGCAGCGGCCGGTATGGTCAAAGAGCATGGCATGGGGGGGGGGCCCGAAGTCCATGCCCCCCTCCACAACGGCATGGGAGACGATCGGGAACGTGATACGGAGCTTTGCGACCGCCTCCTTGAGTTCGGCTTCCGATCCCCCTTCGGTGTGCGCCCCGATCACGACCAAACCGGCGGGGCCGAGCGTCTGGTGCAGTTGCTCAACGAGCGGCATGGTCGCGATGCAGGCGGGACACGCTACCCCCCAGAAGTCGAGCAACACAACGCGGTGCTCGAGCGACTCAGTGGCGACCTCCCCGCCCGAAATCGGGTTGCCGAGGGTGATGTTGGCCGTTGTCAGGGCCATGTTGAGCTGGGCAGGGCCCTTCGCGACGGGCGGCGGCGGGTCGTCGGCCCGTGAGGCGGGAACGGCGACGGCCAGAACGGCGAAGATGCAGGAGAGCACCGTGATCGCGGCCCCGACCGCGTGGCCCAACCCGATGCAATCAAACCGCGGTCGGATCAATGTGGTCACGGTGTGCACCCGATTTGCCTGCTTGTCGCCGAACCAAATCCGACCGGGCCATTACGGTGCCGTTTGGACCCCGTGACGCCCCGCAAAGGCATATCGTACCCGCCCGGGCGGGGTGCGGAACAGTGGGGCTGGACGGGCCAGGAGGCGACGCCGCTGGGCCCCACTTGACAAGAAGTGTACGTGCGTACATCATTAGAGCTCCGGTGTTTGGACGCGTGCGTGTAGCCGCGGCCCGGGCACCGACTCCGGAGGTCTTGTCATGCTCGCCCGCCTGCAGACGTTTTCCTTGTTCGGGATCGAAGCGGTGCCGGTGGATGTCGAGGTGGACGTCTCCACGGGCGCGTTGCCTACGACGGTCCTCGTCGGGATGCCCGACACCGCGATCCGCGAGAGCACGCACCGTGTCGCCCGTGCGATGGTCAATTCTGGGTTCAGCCGGCCGAACGACCGGATCGTCATCAACCTCGCCCCAGCCGAGCTGCCGAAGCAGGCGGCCACCTTCGACCTGCCCATCACGCTCGGCATCCTGGCCGGCAGCGGGCAGTTCGTCTCGGACCGGCTTCAGGACTATGCGGTGGTGGGGGAGCTATCGCTCGAGGGCTCGACGCGACCGACGCGGGGGGCGCTATCGATCGCGATGGCGGCAGCCCGGCAGAGGCGGGAGCGGCCGCTCCGGGGCGTGGTTGTGCCATCGGCCAACGCCACCGAGGCGGCTGTGGTGGAAGACATCGAGGTGATCCCGGTCTCGTCGCTCATCGAGGCGGTGCAGTTCTTCGCCGGCGATCTTAATATTCCGCCGGCCCCTCCCCGGGTCACCGAGTGGTTCGAGCGGTTTGCTTCATACGACATCGACTTCGCCGACGTCCGCGGCCAGGAAGCTGCCAAGCGGGCGATCTGCGTGGCGGCCGCTGGCGGCCATAACTGTTTAATGGTCGGGCCGCCGGGCGGAGGCAAGACGATGCTCGCCAAGCGGGTGCCCACGATCCTGCCTCAGCTTTCGGCCGCGGAATCGATTGAGACAACTCGGATCTACAGCGCTCTGGGGCTCCTGCAGCCGGGCCAGCCGCTGCTGGCGACGCGGCCGTTTCGGGCGCCCCACCACACGATCTCGGAGGCGGGGCTCGTAGGTGGCCGCTCGATTCCGATGCCGGGAGAAATCAGCCTGGCCCACAACGGGGTGCTGTTTCTCGACGAATTGCCGGAATTCAACCGGCGGACGCTCGAGGTGCTGCGGCAGCCGCTCGAGGACGGTGCCGTGACCATCAGCCGGGCCAAGAGCACCACGCGGTTTCCGGCCGACTTCATGCTTGTGGCCGCGCTCAATCCCTGCCCCTGCGGTTACCGCGGGGATCCTCGGCGGCAGTGCCAGTGCACAACGCCCCAGGTTGAAAAATATATGGGCAAGATCTCCGGGCCGCTGCTCGACCGGATCGATATCCATCTCGAGGTGCCTGGCGTCCCGTTCCGCGAGCTCGCCGCGAAGCGGCCCGGCACGTCGAGCGGCCAGATGCGGGAGGCGGTGTTGGCGGCCCGGCTGCGGCAGGCCGTACGCTTCGCCGACGTCGGCACTCGGTCGAATGCCCGGATGACGAGCCGCCAGATCCGCGAGCATTGCCGGCTCGAGCCGCCGGCAGCCGAGCTGTTGCGGGTTGCGGTTGCAGACCTCGGGCTCTCGGCCCGGGCGCACGACAAGGTGCTTCGCGTGGCCAGGACCGTTGCTGACCTCGATGGACACGACGCGATCAGCTCTGCCCACATCAGCGAGGCGATCAACTACCGGCTGCTCGACCGGGGGCTGTGGCAGTGAGCAGTCTCGGCGTGGCGGCCGCCGACCGGCCAGCGGCCGCCACGCCGGGACCAATTGCCGGGACCAATTGCCGGTGAGTGCCACGGTCTGTCACACTCCCATTATGGACACCTCTCGATCCCCACGTCTGTTGCCGGGCTCCTTCAGTTCCGCGTCTGCTTTGCATCGCCGCGGCTTCGTGCGCAGGCTGCTCGTGGCCGGCGGCCTCGTGGGGCTCGGGGTCCTTGCCCTCACGATCGACGTGCCGGTGGCAGCCTGGTTTCGTACCCATCGCCTCCCGAGCGAGATCCGCCGGTTCTTCGATCTTTCGGAGGTCTTTGGTCATTCGCTCGGGGTGGCCGCGTTGTTGGGCGTGACGGTGACACTCGACCCTGTCCTCCGCGAGGCCCGTCGGCTCGCGCACGCCCGCTGGGATGTTGTTCGGCTCGTCATCGCGACCTACGCCGGCGGCCTGCTCGTTGACGCTCTCAAACTGGCGGTGGATCGCGTCCGACCACGGGCGGCTGAGTTTACGGCCATCAATTCGGTGTTTGACACGTTCGGCACCGCGGCGTGGCTGGCCCCTGACGGGGCCGATGTCTCCATGAAACTCGGTAAGGCGGCCGACCTGATGAGCTTTCCCTCGGGACACGCCGCAGTAGCTGCGGGGCTGGCGACAACGCTGGCCTGGAAATACCCGCACGGGCTGCCAGTGTTTGTCTTCCTCGCGATCACCTCCGCGGCGCAGCGGGTGGTGTGTTCGGCGCACTACCCCAGCGACGTCGCCTTTGGCGCCGCGTGCGGCGTGGCGGCGGCAGCGGTCTGCCTCGGCGTTTCACGGCCGGCCGGTGGTGTGGATGGGCTGGCAATGGCCGGCGGGCGGCCACCGTGCTAGGCTTGTTTCACGATTCAATTGCACAATCGAACTGTGCACAAACATCCGACCCCATGGCCACCTCGTAAGGATACCCATGCCTCCTGCCAAAAAGCCTCGCAAGAGCAGCAAGCCCGCCACCGAGGAGGCGACAGCGTCGTCGCAGACTGGGGCGGCCGTGGCCGAGCGGGCGACCAAGCGAATCCTGCTCGTTGACGACGACCGCGAGATCGTCGAGTCGATGAAGACCGTGCTTGAGTCCCGCGGCTACCAGATCCTCGTGGCCCGCGACGGCAACCAGGGGCTTGTCATGGCCGAGAGCGAGGTGCCGGATCTGGTGGTCCTCGACATGATGATGCCGAAGCGGAGCGGATTCCTGGTGCTCGAAAAGCTCCGCCGCAGCCGCCCCGATCCGATGCGAGTGATCATGATCACCGCCAACGAGGGGAGCCGGCACAAGGCCTACGCGGAGATGCTCGGCGTCGACGACTACATTCGTAAGCCGTTCGCGATGGACCGGCTTCTCGAGAGTGTGGATCGACTGCTGTCCTGATCCCCCGCTTGATGCGCTGGCCGATGTCACGTGGCCCGGTCGGGCCGTTCACCGGGCGAAAGGTACCCATGACAATCCCAAACCGACCCGCTGATCGTTGCCCGAAGCCGCCACATCGCTCCGGCAACAGGCGGAGTTGGTTTGGCCGCTCCATCGGGTGCGGCCTCGCAGTTGCGGCCTGCCTCGCTTCCGCGGCGGGGTCTGTGATCGGGGCCGAAAATCGGTGGTCGCAGTCGCCTCAGGTGATGCCCGTCGAAGCGGCGGATGTGGCGGGCGATGCGGACCGGGCGACCGCTCCGTGGATCTGGGGAGCGGCAGACGACCGCCCGTACCGGCTGGCAAAAACTTTTACCGGCGGCTGCGTCAAGGCCACGCTCGTTGCCACCTGCGATAATCGGATGACCATCATGCTCAACGGCACGGAGGTTGCCCGCAGCGATGCCTGGGAGCAACCGGTGCTCGTGGATGTCACGAAGGCGATTCGGGATGGCGACAATTTGCTCGTCGCCCAGGTCGAGAACGCCGGCGGACAGGCGGGCTTTTCCTGCCGGCTCGTTCTCGAGTCGACCGCTGGGGAGAAGCGGGTCGTTGAGAGTGACGCAGCGTGGACCGCCGTTGACGCCGCGGCCGCCGGGGCGGCTGCCGTGCCGGTACGGGTGGTGGCCGAGGCGGGAGGCGGTCCGTGGCGAAACGTGCTCGCCCAAGGGCCTGCCGCCTCAGCGGGGCAGCCGTTTGCCGTTCCGCCGGGCTTTCAAGTGGAGCGGCTGTTTGAGGTGCCCCGAGACGTGCTCGGCTCGTGGGTGTCACTGGCCGTGGATCCGCAGGGGCGGCTCATCGCCAGTGATCAGGGCGACAAAGGGCTCTTCCGCATCACCCCCGCGCCACTCGATGGCCGCGGCGAGACGGTCGTGGAACGCATCCCGGCGGCAATCACTGGTGCCCAAGGGCTGCTCTGGGCGTTCGATGCGCTGTATGTGGTCTGTAACGGCGGAACGGGCAGCGGCCTGTACCGCGTGACCGATGCCGACGGTGATGGCATGCCCGAAGCGGTCGAGAAGCTACGGGAGATCCAGGGGGGCGGTGAGCACGGCCCCCACAACATCATCCTCTCGCCCGATGGCACACGGCTGTTTGTGATCTGCGGCAACCACACAAAACTCCCCTTCGGCGTGCGAGACGTGACACCGCCGCAGACACTCGGCGGCATCCGCGAGTCGCAGCGGCGGCTCGAGCTCGCGGCAGACGGCTCCAGCCGCCTGCCCGCCTGCTGGGACGAAGACGTCGTGATCCCGCGGATGTGGGACGGCAACGGCCACGCGGCGGGCGTGCTCGCGCCCGGCGGCTATGTTGCCAGCACCGATCCCGCCGGCAAGACCTGGGAGATCTGGAGCGCCGGCTATCGGAACGCCTACGACTTCGCCTTCAATGCCGACGGCGAACTGTTTGCCTACGACGCCGACATGGAGTGGGACTTCGGCACACCCTGGTATCGACCCACCCGGGTCAATCATGCCACCAGCGGCAGTGAGCTCGGCTGGCGAAGCGGCACCGCCAAGTGGCCGGCCAGCTATGCCGACAGCCTCCCGGCCCTTGTCGACATCGGGCCGGGTTCGCCGGTGGGGGCCTGCTTCGGCTACACCGCTCGCTTTCCAGCGGCCTACCAGCGGGCGCTCTACGTCTGTGACTGGACGTTCGGCACGATGTATGCGATCCACCTCGAGCCGTCCGGCTCGACCTACAAGGCCGTCAAGGAGGAGTTTGTCTCCCGCACGCCGCTGCCGCTCACCGACGTGGTGATCGGCCGCGACGGGGCGATGTATTTCGCGGTCGGCGGCCGCGGAGGCCAGAGCGAGCTCTATCGCGTTCGCTACGTCGGTGGTGAGCCCACCGATCCGGTCGATGGCCGCGACGAGCGGCACGCGGCCGACCGCCGGCTGCGGCGGGAACTCGAGACGCTGCATCGCAGGGCGGACGACCCGGCCGCGGCGGTCGCCCAGGCACTGCCGGCCCTGGCCAGCCCCGACCGTTTTCTCCGCTATGCAGCCCGGGTGGCGCTCGAGCACCAACCGCTCGAACTCTGGCAGTCGCAAGCGCTTCGGGCCGCCGGTCCGCGGGCGCGGATCGAGGGGGCGATCGCCGTGGCTCGGCAGGCTCTTCCGGCAGCGCAGGCCGAGGTGCTCGCGGCGCTCGACTCGATCGACCCAAGCGATCTTTCCGAGCAGGATCTGCTCGCACTTGTGAGGGCGTATCAGCTCACGCTCATCCGCCTGGGCCCACCATCGACCGAGGCTGCGGCGGCGATCGCAGCCCGTTTTGGGCCGCTGTTTCCCGCTGGTGCATTCGACCTCGATCGGGAACTCTCGGCCCTGCTCGTGGCCGTGCGGGCGCCGGGCATCGCCGCTAAGCTCGTCGATCTTCTGGCCGCTCCGAGCGGATCGGCCGGGGGCACGAATCTCGCCCCCGACGAGGATGACCTGCGGAAGCTGATCGAGCGAAACCGGGGATACGGCTCGGCCGTGCGGGCGTCGCTCGAGAAGCGGAGCGATCTCCTCCAGATCCACTACGCGTATGTGCTCCGCACGCTGCGGGACGAGCCGGGCTCACGGGTGTGGTCGCCCGCTGATCGCAAGGGTTATTACGAGTGGTTTCCGCGGGCCCGCGAGTGGGCCGGCGGCAACAGCTTCCGCAAGTTTCTGGCCAACATCGAGGCGGAGAGCCTGGCCGGGCTCTCCGACACCGAGAAGCTCGCTCTCGAGACGCTCGGGATCCGCAAGCCGTACGTGCCGCCGCCGCTTCCCAGTCCGCTGGGCCCCGGCCGGAAGTGGTCGGTGAGCGACGTCATGGGTGTGGCGGAGCAGGGGCTCGCGAACGGCTCGCGGAACTACGAGGCGGGCCGGCGTGCGTATGCTGCCGCCCGGTGCGTCGTCTGCCATCGCTTCGGGGAAGACGGAGGCGCGACGGGCCCCGACCTCACGCAGGCTGGCGGGCGGTTCCAGGTCAAGGATCTCGTGGAGGCGATCGTCGAACCGAGCCGGGTGGTTTCCGACCAATACAAGGCGAGCATTGTGCAGACGGCCGAGGGCAAGGTGGTCAGTGGGCGGATCGTGGCCGAGGACGAGGCGTCGATCACGATCGTGACCGATCCCGAGGATGCCACTAAATTCGTCCGGATCGCCCGATCCGACATCGAGGAGATCACGTCTTCCTCGACGTCACTCATGCCCGCCGGGCTGCTCGACCAGCTGAGCGAGCAGGAGGTGCTCGACTTGCTCGCGTACACGCTCTCGCGTGGTAACCCCAAAGACAAGCGGTTCAAGCCGGGCAAGTAGAGCGAGAGCGGTTGCAATGGGATTGGGAGGCGGTCGGAGTCCCCCGGCTCGCGCCGAGGGCTTCTATGGCAGTCCACGCTTAATGGTCGGACCACGCCGCGGAGTGTACGCGAGCAACCGCCCGAAAGAACGGCCCGGGCAGACTGAGGGGAATGCGGGGGTGGCGATCGACGTTGACCCAATTTTTCCAGGCTCGTAGAGTGCGGCGGTAGGTTTTAGTGCGGTGTGTGCCGCACGTTGTTCTCCCTCCGGAAACGTCCCCAGTGCACCCCCAGCAGGCTTCGGTGAGCGGGCGGGACGACATCAAAGAGCGGGTGCGGGACGCCATCGACATTGTCGACCTGGTGGGGGCATACATCGCACTCAGGCGCCAGGGCAAGGGCTTTGTCGGGCTTTGCCCGTGGCATGAAGACTCGCGGCCGAGCTTCCAGGTCAATCCTGAGCGTCAGACCTACCGCTGCTGGGTCTGCGATGTCGGTGGTGACGTCTTCAATTTTCTGATGCGGATGGAGAAGCTCGAGTTTCGTGAGGCGATCGAGCAACTCGCTGAACGTGCGGGCATCACGCTGGCCCGCGGGAGGTCGGCCGCCGCAAACGACGATCGGGCAGCGCTCGGCCGCACCCTCGAGTGGGCTGCCGCCCGGTTTCGTGAGTGTCTTGTGTCGACCGACGAGGCCGCCGCCGCCCGGGCGTATCTCGCAGATCGCCGGCTCACGCCATCCTGCCAGGAGCGGTTTGGGGTTGGGTTTGCGCCCGAGTCGTGGGACTGGCTCCTGCGGCAGGCCGCCGCGGCCGGGATTCATACCAGCCTGCTCGAACGCTCAGGGCTTGTGATCAAGCGAGACGACCGGCCCGGCCACTACGACCGGTTTCGTGGCCGCGTGATGTTTCCCATCCGCGACCCGCTCGGTCGCTGCGTCGCCTTTGGCGGCCGGATTCTGCCCGGTAGCAAGGTCGAGATGGCGAAGTACATCAATTCCCCGGAGACGCCGCTGTTTTCCAAGAGCTCCACGCTCTACGGCCTCGACTCAGCCCGAGAGGCGATCGCCGTTTCCCGGCGGGTGATCGTGGTGGAGGGCTACACCGACTGCCTCGCCGCCCGGCAGGCCGGCTGCGACGACGTGGTGGCGGTGCTCGGCACGGCCCTCGGGGAGCGGCACGCCAAACTCCTGCGGCGGTATGCCGACCGGGTGATCCTCGTGCTCGACGGCGACGAGGCGGGCCGCCGCCGGGCAAACGAGATTCTCGGCGTGCTGCTCGCCGAGCCGATCGACCTGCGGATCGCCCGTCTGCCGGCGGGCCTCGACCCCTGCGATCTGCTGCTTGCCGAGGGGCGGGAGGCGTTCGAGGGGGCGGTGGCCGCTGCCGTCGATCCGCTCGACTACCGAATGGACGAGGCGTTGGCGTCGCTGCCGTCCGATGCCGGCGACGACGCGGCGCTGGTGGCCGTGGAGAGCGTGCTGGCCGCCCTGGCCGCCGCCGTCGCTACCGAGGGCTCCGAACGCCTTCTCCGGGAGGACCAGGTGATCGGCCGGCTTTCCCGCCGGTTCGGTCTGGCGCGGGACGTGCTCCGGACACGGGTCAATGAACTGCGACGCCGCGTGGTGCCGTCGCCCGCGCGTGCCGCAGGAACGCCAGCCGCACCGGCGACCTCGCGGCTGCCGGCCTGGGACCGGGAGGTGCTCGAGGTGCTCTTCTGCGTTCCCGAGGGAGCCGGGCTGGTCGTCCGCGAGGTCCGCCCGAGCGATCTCGATAGCGACGCCGCCCGCACGGTGGTCGAGGCGGCCCTGCGGTTGCACGCTGCGGGGCGGCCGGTCGACCTGGCCAGCCTGCTCATGGAGCTGCCCGACCCGCTGCTGCAGAGCCTGCTCGTGGCGGTCGACGAGGCCAGCGCGGCCCGGGCCGGGACCGACCCCGGCGAGCGGGTCGGCCACTTCGCCGACGCCCTCCGCCGCCGATCCGCCGGCCGCGTAGCCCACGCCAGCGCCCGCGCACTCAAAACAACCCGCCTCGACTCCCTGGCCGAGGCTGAATTGTTCGAAAGGCTCGTCGCTCAGCGGCGGGTCGCCCAGGGCATGTCCGATCCCAAGGATGGGTGAGGGTGCCCGACTCGTCGTTGCAGTCGGTACGGGAGACACTCCTTTCCCGTGCCGGGGGGCGGCGTGCGAGTGACGATGGTATGGTGAAGGAGAACCAAACGATGTCCAGTACTGAGAAGCCCACCGCCGCCGATTCCCGCGCCGCTTCGGCGGACGGAGCCTGTTTGCCGCGGCTCGCTGTGTTCCCTGCGGTTCCGGAATTCGAGACCGGTGCCGACCTCGCGAAGCTCGTCGCGCTCGGGTCTTCCCAGGGCTACCTGACCTTCGATCAGATCAACGAGTATCTGCCCGACGAGGCGGTCGATCCCGAGAAGATCGACGGCCTGTTGGTGACGCTCGAGGAACAGGGCATCGAGCTGGTCGACACGCCGCCGGAGCCGGTCGTGGCCGGTTCGCAGCCCGCCGTGAAGGCCCAGCCGGTCGCGAAGCGGCGAGACGAAGCGATCACAACGCCCCCCTCGAACGCGGGCAACGATCCGATCCGGATGTATCTGGCCCAGATGGCCGAGATCCCGCTGCTCACGCGGCGGGAAGAGATCTCGCTGGCCAAGCGAATCGAGGTAACCCGCAAGCGGTTCCGGCGCGCGGTCCTGGGCTGCGCCTACTCCCTCCAAACAACCGTCGACACGCTGCGGAAGGTGCACGAAGGGCACCTGCCGTTTGATCGCACGATCAAGGTGTCGCTCACCGAGCGGCTCACGAAGGAGCAGGTTCAGGCCCGGATGCCCCACAACCTGGCCACGCTCGACCGCCTGATGGCCGAGAGCCGCACCTGCTTCCGCGCCCTGATCAGCCGCCGCACCAACCCCGACGAGGCCCGGGCGGCCCGGGCCCGGTTCAAGCGGACCAGGGCGAAGTCGCTCCTGCTTGTCGAGGAATTGAGCCTTCGGACCCGCCGGGTCCAGCCGCTGGTGAAGCTGCTGCGGGGCATGTCGACACGGATGGACGAGCTCCAGCGGGAACTCAAGGCCATGAAGGACGGTCAGCGGTCGTGCGACGACCGGGCCGACATGCGGAAGGAGCTCCGCGACCTCATGCTCACCACGCTCGAAAGCCCGCGGTCGCTGCGGACGCGGGTGACCGCGCTCGAGAAGCTCCGCGAGGAGTACGAAACGGCGAAGCGAAACCTCTCGGCGGCGAACCTGCGGCTCGTGGTCTCGATTGCCAAGAAATACCGGAACCGCGGCCTCTCGTTCCTCGACCTCATCCAGGAGGGGAACACGGGGCTCATGCGGGCGGTCGACAAGTATGAATACCGGCGGGGGTTCAAGTTCTCGACCTACGCCACCTGGTGGATCCGGCAGGCGATCACCCGTGCGATCGCCGACCAGGCCCGTACGATCCGGATTCCGGTGCACATGATCGACGTGCTCTCGAAGCTGCGAACCACCGCCAAGAAGCTGCTCCACGAGCTGGGCCGCGAGCCGGCCGTCGAGGAGATCGCCGAGATGGCAGGCGTGCCGATCGAGGAAGCGCGGCGGGTGATCGATATGGGCCGGCAGCCGATGAGCCTCGACCGGCCGGTGGGGGAGAGCGAAGACGCCAGCTTCAGCGAGTTTGTCGAGGACGTGGGCGTGATGAGCCCCACGCAGTCCACGACCCACGGGCTGCTGCGTGATCGGATCGATTCCCTGCTGAAGACGCTCACGTACCGGGAGCGGGAAATCATCCGCCTCCGCTACGGCCTGACCGACGGCTACACCTACACGCTCGAGGAGGTTGGCCGGATCTTCCGGGTGACCCGCGAACGGGTCCGGCAGATCGAGGCCAAGGCGGTCAAGAAACTCCAGCATCCCGTCCGCTCGGGGCAGCTGGAGAACTTCATGGAAAACGCGACCAACTAGGCCCCGTTCTCGCCGCACTGCGGAGGCCACACGCGGCCGTGGTCCGCCGGCAAGGCTGTGCTACACTCTCCGGCGGGGCGAAAAGCTCGTCCCGCCGGAGAGTCTCATGCCTGTCGCCGTTGCCAACGGAACGCTTCGCACCCTGCACCGGATGTACCGGCAATTGGAGGATCTCCAAGGCCGGCTCGAGGCCGGCCCCCTCCGGGTAGCGGTCTTGGAGGCGGCTGTCCGGGCCGCGGAAGCGAGGCGGGTCGCTGCCCAGGGGGCGGTGAAGCAGGCACGGCTTTCGGCCGACGGTAAGCAGCTCCAGCTCAAGAGTGCGGAGGCAAAGATCGCCGACCTCGAGGGCAAGCTCAACGCCTGCAAGACCAACCGCGAGTATCAGACGCTTCGCGACCAGGTGGCCGCCGACAAAATGGCGACAAAGGTTCTCGAAGACGAGATTCTCGAGGCCCTTGAGCGGATCGACAGCCTCAAGCCGGCCGTGCCCGCGGCGGATGCTGCGATCGCCGTCGCGAAGCAGACACTCGCCGCGGAGGAGACCCGCGTGCGTGGTGAAAAGGGGCAGCTCGACGGCGAGGTGGCCCGGATCCGCGGCGACCTCGAGGGCGTTGAGCGGGAGCTGGCCGAGGATGTCCGCGAGCGATACGAGCGTGTCGTGCGGAGCAAGGGGGCCGACGGCATGGCACCGGTCGACGGGCGAAGCTGCGGCGGATGCCACCAGCAAATTACCAGCAACATGATCTCCGAATTGCTGGCGGGCCGGATCGTCACCTGCCGCAGCTGCGGCAGGCTTCTCTACACGCCTGAAACGGCGACCGGGTAGGCGGGCCATTGCCGCTTTTCCCGCCCCTTCTTTCCCGTGGAAACCATCGATGTCCGACCGTATCCCCATGACCCGTGCCGGCTACGACAAGCTCAAGGCCGAAGTCGACCAATTCGAGACCGTCGAGATGCCCATGCTCGCCCAGCGGGTGGCGGCGGCCCGCAGCGAGGGAGACCTCAGCGAGAATGCGGAGTATCACGGGGCCCGTGAGAGCCAGGGGCTGCTTCAGGCGAAGATCAACCTCCTGCGAGACAAACTCGCGCGGGCGGTGATCGTGGAGCGGGCCAAGGAGGCCGGAGATGAGGTGGTCTTCGGCGCCACGATCCGCGTCAAGGACCTGAAGTTCGGCGACGAGGAGGAGTATGTGCTCGTCGGTGCCGGCGAGGAAGACTTCGACGCCGGTCGGATCAACGTCGCCAGCCCGCTCGCCCAGGGGTTTCTCGGCCGCCGGGTGGGGGAAAAAGTCGAGATCGATGTGCCTGCCGGGACGCTCAAATACGAGATTCTCCAGGTGCGGTTCGACTGAACCCACGCCCGTGATTGCTTCGGGGCAGTCCGCCTCTTCTCCGCTCACGCATCGGGCGAGCTTGAGTTAGCGGGCGATGCCCTCAAACAGGGCCGAGCCGATGCGGACGAGTGTGGACCCCTCGAGGATCGCTGCCTCGAAGTCACCGCTCATCCCCATCGAGAGGTCGCGGAGCATGGTGGGGTCGGCCAGCGTGGCGGCTAGGTTGTCACGCAGGGCCCGCAGCCGGGCAAAGTCGCGGCGGGCGTCGGCCGCGTCT
>Ga0209498_1000108_pt1 | contig 46841 bp, 70 predicted proteins | sample WalLakDeSediment_FD_184131 | JGI IMG/M metagenome (GOLD analysis project Ga0209498, IMG submission 184131) | Lake sediment microbial communities from Walker lake, Nevada to study Microbial Dark Matter (Phase II) - Walker Lake 11/02/13 Deep... | ecosystem: Environmental > Aquatic > Freshwater >... | reverse complement strand
GCAGGTGGCGGCTGTGGCGATCGCGTTCGCTGAGTCGTTGGTGGGGGATTCGTAGTGGTGTGGTGGGTGTTGGGGGTGGCGTACGTGCTTGTGGTGGGTGTGTTGGTGTTGTCGGCGTTGCGGGTTGGTGCTTTGGCTGATGAGGCGGCGGAGCGGGAGTACTTGCGGTTGCGGTATCAGGCCATGAAGGAGCGCGCCGTTCCTCCCGACGAGTCTGCGGGGTGATTGGAACGGCGCGCTCTTGCGGCCCTATCCGGTACCTGTGGCGGGGTGCCGCGCTTGATGCTACCTTGTTCGCATGGCCAGAGTTGAGATCACCCAAGTTGGTTCGGTTGCGTGGTGGGAAGCGATTGTGGATACGGTGGAGTCGTACGCGTCGGAGTTCGATGTGTCGTTCGCGGATGCGTTGAAGGCGTTGTCGTTGTTGTTCGTGGAGGCGATCAACAGTGGCGAGTACACAGCGAAGGAAGCTCTGTTGTCGTTGGCGAATCCGATCGAGCAGTAGTTGAGGGGGTAGTTGGTGCTTGTGGCTGCCGTTCGGCAGTTGGATGAGGCGGTGGCGTTGTCGAGTGCTGGCAGCGTGGAGGAGCTTGCGCTTGTGGTGGCGCAGCATGCTGGCGCGAGCCAGTCGAAGTTGCGTGCGGTGACGGGGTTGCCGCAGGTGGTGCTTGATGGGTTGTTGTCGAGCGCGCAGTTTCGGCGGCGGGTGACGGAGTCGTTGACGTTGTTGCGGGTGTCTCCTGGTGTGGAGGCTCGCATTCTGGATCGGTTCGTGAGTACCGCTGTGAGTGAGGAGTCTTCCTTCAGGGATTTTCGGGAGTCGGCGGATTGGTTGCTGCAGCAGGGTGGGGTGAAGCGTGCGGAGAGGTCGGAGATCGAGGTTGGGGGTCGGGTACGGGTCGAGTTCGTCGTTGATCAGCCGGAGCTTGATGGGGCGGGGTATTCGCCGCCGAATCCGCTCGCGGGAGTTGTTGGGGTGCGGCCTCGCCTTGGCGAAGGTGACGTCATCGACGTTGAGCACGCGTTGGTTGGTGTTCCAGAGGCTGGTTCGTGAGCGCGGGTGGGATGTTGTTCATGGCGTGCGTGAGGGGTAGGGTGATGCCGTGGATGACGAGGTTGCGCGGTTCCTGAATCAGCGGTTCAGCAGTCAGGGTGGCGCTGGCTTGGCGGATCGCGATCGGCGTTCTGGCCCGAGCATGTCGTGGGATGAGTTGCGCGCGTTTCAGCAGCAGAGCGCGGATGATCATAGGCGGCACTTGACGGATAACTTGTGGATGCTGCTGGTTCCTGGCGCTGTTGCGAGTTCTGCTGGGTTCGCTGGCGCGTTGGGGAAGGCTGCGAAGCATGGGTATCGGCGTGTGCAGTTGCAGCGGTTGGGTGCGCCGGAGTCGTTGAGGAACTGGATGTACCCGCAGCGGTTGCGGAAGGTGGTTCGCGCTCCTGAGTACCGGCGGGAGATGTTCACGATCGCGACGGGCGCGGGTCGGGTGGCTGAGGAGGTTGGTGGCGTGACGGATTCGTCGCGGTTGCAGATGCTGCTGCGGTTCTTGGGCGTGGGTGGGGAGGATCGGTAGTGGATCAGGCTGCGTTCCTTGAGATCATGCGTCGCATGGCGGAGCAGGATGCGCAGCAGGGCACGCATCCGCCCGCTCAGAACAACCCGCTGACGTTCATGCAGGGTTTGGATCAGGTGCAGCAGCAGTCGTTGCGAGGGGCGGCGTACTGGGCCGCTCGAGCGCGGGGTGATGAGGACACGCAGCAGAGCATCATGGGTGGCGGCAGGTACGAGCCTGGGATGATCACCGGCAGCGAGTTGGGTGACTTCCCAGCGCAGATCCTTCTGGACTCCACCAACATCATTCCCGGCATGGGGTTGCCAACGCCAGCGGAACTGATGGCGTTGGCTGCGGTGATTCCGCGTGCGGGCACTGCGGTTGCGCGAACGGTAGCTCGAGCGGCTGGCATGAGCGCGGATGACCTGTTCAAGGGACTCACGCGCGCTGGTGTTCATCCGAACTTCGCTCGGTTGCCGGGCGTGCAGTCGCAGTACGACGACGCGTTGCGGCGCGCCGCTGAGGGTCAGAACATCCTGTCGCTGACGGATGACGTGTCCGCCGTTCGTGGTGGTCGCGGGTACATCAAGCCGAACCAGAAGACGGTGGATGACACGCGTCGGCTGTTCGACTCGTTCAGCGCGAACCTCGGTGCGCCGAGCACGTTCGAGCTTCAGACGGCGGTGGATGCGCAGATCGCGGCGCGCCGGAGGATGCTGGCTCGAGAACTGGTGGCGGCTGGCGCGACGCCGGCGGATGCGCAGAAGCTCGCGGCGGCGGCGCCCGCCAGTCAACTGCCGACGTCTCCGTGGTACGAGAGCATGACGCAGGGCCTGCAGGGCGCCGTCAGCGCCGGCGCGCGACCGGAAGCTGCTCGCGCGATGTTCAACACGTTCAACATCGTCAGCGGCGGGTACAGCCCGATGACGACCGTGAAGTCGCAGGTGACGAAGGCGTTGCGATCGTGGGGGCGCATGACGCGCGGCGCATCCCCAGCGCAAGCGATCACGCTGGGTCCACCAAGCGCAACGGAGCCGATCCAGACGTTCCTGACTACCGGGCGAGCGTTCCAGGGCCAGAAGACGGGATCGTTCGTGCAGAACCTCAGCGGCAACCTCGGTCCTGACACGTTCGACACGATGATGCTGCGCAGCGCGTTCCACAACATGATCGAGTCGTACGCCGGCGGCGCGTCACGCGATCCGCGCGTACTGAGTGAGATGGCGGAACACTTCGGGTTGATGGGCCGCGAGGTCGTTGTCGGCACCGGCAAGAACAGGCAGGTGATTCTCGTTACCGCTGACACGATCAATGACGGACGAATCACCATGAACGCGTTGAGCGACGAGTTGTACTCCAACATCGCGAACTCCGGTCGGTACAGCATGTTCATCGAACCGCGCTCCGCTGCCGCCCGATCGCTGGGGTACCCGCCCGCCAGGGGGCAGGCGACCGGCTGGATCGGGTTCGGGGACATCACCAACGTCGACTCGCTGGATGACATCTACACGCTGACCACCAACGGCATCCGCCGCATGAGCGGGCACACGCGATTGTCGGAGCCTGAACTGTACAAGCGGCTGCTCGAAGGGCGGTTGCGGCTGCATGAAGCGGCGGGTGTGCCCGCAGCGATCGCGTTCATGGCTGAAGGCTGGTTCCTGGCGCACCAAGCGCAAGCTGACGGCCTCGCCACGTACGAGGAGATCGTCGCAGCGATGGATGACGAAGGAGCCGACGACCTGACTGCGGAGGACTTGAACCGCCTCGCCGGCAGCGGCGGGTTGTCGGGCGGTCGATGAGCAAGAACATCAACCTCAAGCTGACGATCCCCAAGGGACTCGAGCAGAAGTACCTCACGTTCCTGAACGACGAGTACTACACCGAGATGGCATGGCTCGGCGGCTTCGGTACCGCCAAGAGCGACTGCCTGGTCACCAGCATCATCAAGACCGCGTACGACTACCCCGGCTGCACGATGGTGCTGGCCCGCGACGAACTGGTGAACCTGAAGCGCACCACCCTCGCTGACCTGCTCAGCAAGGCGCCGGAACTGATCGAGCATCACAACAAGACCGAGTCGATCATCACGTTCCCCGCCATCCCCGACCACACCGGCACCCCCAAGAGCAGCACCCTGTGGTGCTTCGGACTCATGACGGGTGACTACGTGCAGAAGCTGAAGTCGCTGCAGCCGTTCCGCATCTTCATTGACGAGGCCGACAAGATCCTGGAGGAGATGCTGGACATGTGCGTCCTCCGCTTGCGGCAGAAGGCGTTCCATCGCGAGACAGGCAAGCTCGGGAAGAACCAAGTGAAGGTGGTCGCCAACGACGAGGGCAACAACTGGTTGTGGCGCCGGTTCGTTGGGAAGCCGCATCCTGGCAAGGCGATGAGTCCAGCGTGGGCGCGTGAGAAGATCGGCATTCGCGAGGAACTGTTCGTGCCGCAGAATCCGCTGCAGGACTTGTACGAGGGTGACATCGTGCAGCACCGGGGTGAGCGGCGCATCATCACGGAGGTCACCGCGCAGGGAGCGAAGCTTGACGGCCTCGATCGGGTGGTCGCCACCGAGCACCTGAAGGTCGTGATCCAGCGGTTCTGCATCTACGCGTTCAGTCACGAGAACAAGAGCTTGAACCAGCAGAACCTGAAGAACGCTCGAGGCGTCAGCGCGGCGATGCGAGCGAAGTACATCCTGAGTCAGGTGGACACGCAGACGGGCTTGATCTTCCCCGAGTTCGATGTGCAGACGCACGTCATCCCAGAGCAGCACGTTCCGTACTCGTGGAAGGTCATCGTGGGCCTCGACCACGGGTTCGAGCACCCGACGGCGGCGGTGGCGATGGCGCTCGACACGAGCGGTGACGTGATCATCTTCAAGGAGTACAAGGGGCAGGGCTTGAGCGTGCCTGACAACGCGGACAACATCGCGGAGATGATGGAGGGGTACGAGGACGTTCGCACGTTCGCTGACTCGCAGTTGTGGAGCGTCGATCCGCGCCGACCGGGTGAGACGATGGCCAACGACTACGTGCGGGCGGGCGTGACGCCGTTGATCCGCGCGAACAAGAACCGCGAGTTGAGCATCAGTCGACTGAAGGAGTACCTGACGGTGAAGCCGGCGAGCATCTGGCAGCCGGAGGAGAAGCCGCGCATGTACGTGATGGAGTCGTGCAAGGACACCATCCGCACGCTGATGGGTATCACCTGGGAGCAGTACAAGAAGAAGGAGGATGACGACATCCTGGACGCGTTGAGGTACGGCATCATGGCTATCTACAATGCCGCTAGGACTGCCCCCATCATGGGTGACGAGTTGTCGGCGCCCAAACCGTTTGAGTTCAGGCAGTACTAGGAGGCGTGATGAACATCCAGAAGGCTTGGTCGGGCACGCAGACGGATACTGGCGTGGTGCCCGTGTACACGCACGGGTTGCCGCAGCACTTGCGGCAGTCGGCGGATCGCGTGCAGGCGGGGTTCGGCGTGATGGGTGATCAGCGGATTCGTCCGCTGCGCGCGTTGTTCGTGCAGGACACGCCCATCAAGACCGCCAGCAAGGTGGGTGCGGGCACGGTGGTGCTGGAGGGTTGCGATGGCGATCCGACCGTCGCGGCGAACTGGTACACCATCGGCACCGTCACCACCACCGGGCTGGTGGACAACAACGTCCGCAAGTTCGTGCGGTTGAGCATCACCGCTGAGAGCGGCGAGACGGACGTCCATCTGGTAGCGAGCAACTGATGTGTTCTGGCCGAGCCGGCGGTTCCTTCTCGCGCGGCAGAGCGGAGTGGCGATGGGATTGACCCAGACGCACGCCGTGTTCGTCAGCAAGGCCGGCAACGACTCGAACACTGGCCGCTCGTACGACGCTCCGAAGCTGACGATCACGTCAGCCATCGCGGTGGCGGGCGACATGATCGCCGGCGGCTCGTCCGCCGTGATGATCTCCGTCGAGGACGCGGGCACGTACCAGGAGAGCATCACCCTCGCCAGCGCCATGCGGTTGCTGGCGCCCGCCGCGACGCTGGTGGGCACCCTCACCCTCGACGGAACACCCGCCGCCACGCTGGATCGGCACTACGCCAGCGGCAACAACCAGAACCTCGTCAACAAGACGGGCGGGGCGGGCCACGGCTTCTACGAGTCGAACGTGACCGACATGCGTGGCGTGGCTGGCGCGTTCACTGGCGGCACCGGGTTGCGGAACGTCAGCGGCGGCAGCGTGCTGTTCGCTCGCGTTGGCGTGCTGTTCGTGAACGCGAACGGCAGCGGCGTCAACGACTTGGGGTCCGGCTTCGGGCACATTCACTTCTGGACGCCTGACCTGTACCTGGCGGGCGCCAACGCGATCGGCATCAACGCCACCAACCCCAACACCGACTTCATCGGGTACATCGACCACATCCTCAACACGGTGCCGGAGCCGTCGAACACGACCGGCATCCGTGTCGCGAACGCCAGCGCCATCGTGAAGGTCACCGCCACCGAGATTCGTGCTACCACCGCGTACAACGTCGTCTCCGGCAGCTTGCATCTCATCACCAGCCGCATCGTGGGCACCAGAACCGGGTCGCCCGTGTTCGAGTTGAGTCCCAGCACGTTCCCGTGAGGTGAAGCATGCCTGATCCTGACACTGCGGTTCTGACGGTCACCGGGTACGCACCCACCCTCGGGGTGACGCTGCGGCCCGCCACCGCCGTGCTGACGATCGAGCGGCCGGCGCCAACCGTCGCGTCGCCGCAGGACAAGCTGCTGTTCCCCAGGGAAGCGCGGGTGACGGTGTTCGGCCCGGCACCCAACGCGTTCGAGTTCGAGGAGACAGCCATCCTGAGTCGCCGCATCACGCTCACGCCGACGCTGCGGGCAGAAGTGAAGGTGAGCCGTGCCTGACGACGCGATCTTCGTCGGCAATGACACGCGGGTGGAGTTGGCGGGCCTGCTGGACGCCAGCACCGGCAACCTCATCAGCAGCGCCGCCGTCAGCATGACGCTGGTGGACGAGAACGACGAGCCGGTGGATGGGCAAGCGTGGCCCGCCACCCTGGCGCCGCTCGGGAACGGCAGGTACGCCAGCGTCATCTCGCAAGCGGTGGAGCTTCTTCCCGGCAGGAACTACAGGCTGTACGTTGACGTGAGTGCTGGCGCTACCCTTGCGGCCAGCTTCGTGCGCGTCCTACGCGCGAAGGAGAGGAACTGACATGGCCGCAGGCCCCGTGACCATCCCCCTCGACAACCTCGTGCTTCTGTTCGACGGCACCTTCGACTTGGACACCGACACGTTCAACGTGGCGCTGTTCAACAGCAGCTTCAGCACCGCCACCCGCTTCTACAGCACCACCAACGAGATCGCCGGCGTGAACGGCTACACGCAGGGCGGCGAAGTCGTGGCTGGCATCAGCCTCGCGGAAGCTGCCGGCGTCGTCACGTTCGACGCGGATCCGGTGGCGTGGAACGCCAGCGGTGGCCCCATCACCGCGCGGTACGCGGTCATCTACAAGGACGGCGGCAGCGACCCGATCCTCGGGTACATCCTGCTCGACACCACGCCCGCAGACGTCACGGTGACGGACGGCAACAGCCTCACCATCACCTGGGCAGCCAACGGCATCATTCGCGTCACGCAAGCCTGATAGGGTAGCGGCATGGATCTCCTGGAGCCGCAAGATCTCGCGCTCATGCCAGGCATGGATGACGTCGAGTTCCCTCCCGAACCGGAGGCTGCCGGCGACGGGACGATCGACCCGCGCTTCGATCCCGAGACGCTCGGGCAGTTCCTCACCGACCTGCAGCGCGACCTGACAAGCTCGATGGGCGCCAAGGTGCAGATCGATGAGCGCGTGCGGAAGTACCGAGGGTACATGGCGCTCGATCGACCGCCACCCGCGTACGCCGGCGCGCCGAACCACGTTGTCCCGTACGCTCGAGCGAAAGTGAAGGGCGCCACAGCGCAGTTCCGAGGCGCCCTCGACCTCGACCCGTTCTTCATCACCGCGCCGTACACCGAAGAGGCAGCGCAGAATCAGCCGGTGTGGGAAGTGCTGATGGAACGCGAACTGGATCGCAGCGACAGCCAACGCCAGATCTTCCTGGCGCTGGAGGAAGCGTGCGTCACCGGCACCGGCGTCGTGCAGATCGGCATCACGCAACCGTTCGATGAGCCGCTGGTGTACCTGAAGGCCGTCAAGCTCGAGGACTTCTTCGTCGCGCCAACCGGCGTGGAGGACATCAGTCGCGTCAGCACCTTCTACCGCTTCTACGAGCCGTGGCACATCATCCACCGGCGCGTGCAGGAAGGCGAGTACGACGAGGTCGCGCTCGATCGCGTGAAGACGCAGTCGCAGACGACCATGACGTACGACGAGAAGCAGGACGGCAGCCGCGTGTACGCGTACGCCGGCGACAACCGCCTGCACGAACTGTACGAGTGCTACTTCCGGTGGGGTGACGAAGAGGCAGGCATCCCGCACACGCTGTGGCGCGCCATCTACCATCACACCAGCAGCACCATCCTGCGGCTCGAGGAGAGTCCGTTCATCGACTGCTACGACGCTCCTCCGTACGTGCCGCTGCGCCCGATGCCACGCATCGGGTACTTCTTCGGGGAGTCGTACCTGCAGGTGCTGGAGGGCGTGCAGAACATCCACGACTTCGCTCTCAACGCCGGCTTGGCGTACCTGCAGTACGCGATCACGCCGATGGTGTTCGCTGACGAGGATTCGCCGGCGTACAACATGCTGACTCGGCAGGGCGTTGCGCCGGGGAAACCGATTCCCGTGCGCGGAGTGCCGAGAGATCAGGTAGAGGTGTACAGCCCGCCCGACGCGTCGAACGCGTGGCGCCTGATGGAGATCGCCCGATCGCTGGGTGACGACGCTACCTTCCACGATCTGCAGTTGAACGGCATCCCCACCAACACCGTCCGGTCAGCCACCGAGATCAGCCAGGTCAGCACGCAAGCGCAGAAGAAGCTGGCGGAGGATCTCAGCAACCTGAGTCACGACCTCAGCGTGCTGGCGCGCATGGTGTGGGCGATGATCTACACGTTCAAGATCGAGCCGGCCGGCGTGATGCCGGTGTTCCAGGGCAGCAAGCAGTACGTGATCGCCGCGTCGGAGATGTCGCAGGAGGACATCCTGCGCGATCTGATCGAGTTCACCGGCGCTCGCGATGGCGTTCAGTACGCTCCCGAGGAGCAGGCTGTGCTGATGGAAGCGATGGCGCAGCAGGTTCAGGGAGCGCAGTTGTTCATCAGCACCGCCCGCCGCGACGACATGGAGTGGCGCCCCAACGGCGGGCAGTTGATCGCGGACAAGGTGCTGCGCGCCAGCAAGCTGGAGCGCCTGATCGGCGGCATGATGCCCGCGCTGGATCTCGCTCGCCGCGACAAGGCGGCGTGGCACCTGTTCAAGTCGTACTTGCAGGCGCTCGACATTCACAACTGGGAGGACTACCTGCCGCCTGAGCCGCCGGAGATGACTGCTGGCCCCGAGGAGTTCCAGCAGTTCGCTCAGATGATGCAGACCACCAAGCAGGGCGGAGGGCCTGGATGAGGGATAGTTCGTTCGCGACGTTGACGCACACGTCGTTGGTGGCGGTGAAGCGTGAGCTTGAGGATCGCTTGCGCAAGACCAACGACGCGTTGGGTCAGGCGGCGGAGGCTGGCGCGATCGGCGCTGGTCATTACGAGGTGCTGCTTCGGCACGGCGGAGCGCGGAAGGCGTTCGGCGACATGCTGTCGTACGTCAACGCGTTACTGAGGGAAGAGGAGGGGAACGCGCATGACGGATGACGATCGGGACGTGAACGTCGACAACGCCAACCTGGAGGACGGTCAGGGGGAGAACTTCGATGATGTGCTGCTCACCGAAGCTCCTGAGGGCATCACGCAGCAGCAGCGGGAGGACTACAAGTCTCGAGCGATCAGGGCGGAGACGGAACTGCAGCTTCTGAAGCAGCAGAACCAGGCTGCGCCTCCGCCGGTTCAGCAGGTCGATGAGGTCGCTGAACTGGAGTCGGAGATCGAGAAGCTCGAGGGTACCCTCACCGGTGGCGCGCCGAAGGACGAGGCGGACTTCTGGCGTCGCATCGAGACGCAGGAGAAGCTCGTCAAGCTGAACCGGCAGTTGTCGCGCGCGTACAAGCGCAGCGCGGACACGCAGATCCAGAACGTGCAGTCGGGCAGTGTGATTCAGCAGTACAAGGCGCGGTACGCGAACGATCCGGTGTTCCAGCAGATCATGCCGCAGTGGGAGCAGATGGTGAACGGCTTGAATCCCGATCTGCGCACCAACCCAGGCATGCTGGACATGTTGAGGACGCACTTCTCGTACCAGTACATGGAGAAGAACGGGGGGCGGATGCCGCAGCAGAAGAAGGCGGGCGCGGTGCCGAGCGCGCCGAGCGGAGCGTACGCGCCGGAGCAGGCAGCGCAGGCGCGCCAGCAGGCGAAGGGTGTGACGTTCAAGAGCGACACGCATGCGAAGGTGGCGTCGTTCTACGGCATGAGCGCGGACGAGTACTACTCGAGCCGCTTCAACGAGATCGGCCCCGACACGGAGGGCAACGGCATCCAGATCATGGACTTGCCGGCAGCGTCGCGCCGCACGCGGCGTTCGTGAGGAGGAACTGAATGTCCGCAAGGCGTAGCACTGTGAACGTGGACGAACTGGAGTCTGCGGCGGAGCCGACGGTGGAGGAACTGGAAACGGGTCGCGTCAGCGCCCGCGACGCTCGAGTCGCGAAGATCGATCCTCGCGATGAGGCGCTGAGCGGGTACCGCGAGTTCAAGGTCAAGCAGTCGGGCCACAATGCGCCGGCGCACGATCTGCACATCCGCGTGGGTCACGTTCCGAAGGATCGCTGCGTGACGTGGGCGACGGATCCGCGCATCGACAACGGTCGCGGCATCGCCATCTGGCGATCGCTCGGGTTCCGCGTGGTGGAGATGGACGAGGTCACCAACAACCCGAACGATTCCCGCAAGCTGTTCGTGAAGCACTTCGAGGAAGGCCCCAACGGCAGCGTCGCGATGGGTGGCGGCGTGCTGATGATCGGGTACCGCCAGTACAGGGAGGAGCGCAAGAAGGCGAACCGGGACGCAGCGAAGGCACAGGTTGTGCAGCAGACGGGCAAGTTGGATTCTATGGGCATCAGGCACGGTGGATCAATCACTCGTGGTGGCCTGACGGAGGTGTAAACGATGGCAGTTGTGCGGTATCACACCGCCAAGCAACGACACGGCCCCGTTCGCGTGGACGAGAGCGCGGTCATCGAGCGGAACCATGTCGTGCGCTTGGTCGACGGATTCGTGGTCGAGATGGTCGATGGGGCCGACGAGAACCTCGCTGTCGCCATCGACTTCTTCCCCGACCCCGAGTGGGAGGAAGGCCCGACCGCGAAGCCGGCCGTGCAACTCGCTCTGCTCGGTGAGGACTTCGAGGTCGAGCTTCCGTTCGAGACGGAAGACTCGGGTGGCGTCACGCAGGCCGTGATCGGCGGGGGTCCGTACGATCTCCTGGCCGAAGCGGGCGGCGTTGTCGACCTCGACTCGACCACTGACGGCGTTTTCATCCCCCGTAGGCTCGGTTACGGCACCCAACTGGGTGACCTGACCGGCACTCTCATCGGCGTCGTGACTGACGCAGCCGCGTTCTAAGGAGGCTGACCGTGGCAAACATCATCAGCCAAACCTTCGACGCGAAGCTCCACCGTGCTGCGTGGTCGAAGATCAGCCGTGAGGGCTTCGAGACGATCCCGAAGGTTCACTCGAGCTACCTCAACGTCGAGCCGTCCTCGAACGCTCTCGAGACGGACATCATCTACAGCGGCTTGGGCGCCGTTCCGCGCGTTGCGTCGGACGTCGTGCAGACCCCGCTGGTCGACTTCAAGATCAGCCCGAAGGTCGTGTACCGCCACAACGAGTACCGGTACCAGTACGTGTACACGAAGGTGGCGGCGGACGACGACCAGTACGGGCTGGTCACTGACGTCATCGGCACGATGGGTGAGGGCGCCGCGTTCACGATGGAGAACGTCGCCGCTGAGATCCTCAACCTCGGCACCGACGCCGGCTCGTACGCGACGTGGGACGGCCTGTCCGTCTTCAACGCCAACCACCAGCTTGTCGGCAGCGACGTCACCTACTCCAACATCACTGCCGCTTCCGGCCCCACGTACGCTCTGCTGCAGACGATCTACTCGTACTTCCGCCGCGTCCTGAACGACCAGGGCTTCTGGACTCCGGTGGAGATCGAGTCGATCCAGTGCGCGCCGGAGCTTGCTCCGCTGTGGCGGCAGCTTCTGGCTGCCAACGCTGCGCACGCGACGCTGGCGTACACCGGCGGCGTCGGCGGGCAGGCTGCGTACGACAGCACCCCTCCGGCTGGCTTCTTCCAGAACGCCAACCCCGGCATCGGCAGCGTGTACGGTGGCCTCGGCCTGACCGCCGACAAGGTGGTCGAGAACGTGTACCTCACCAACACCGAGGACACGTTCGTCATCGGTCGCGGCAAGAAGGCGTACCTGTACATGCGGGAGGCGCCGAACACCGACACCTACAACATCGATGACCCGAAGGCGATGGCGCATCGCATCCAGATGCGCTTCAGCCAGGGCGTCACCGATGCTCGCCGGATGCTGTACATCCCCGGCACCGGCGACGAAGAAGAGGGCGAGCCTCTGAACTGAGGTTCGCGATTCAGAGTGACCTGAGGGGGTCGGCCGGCTTGGCCGGCCCCCTTCTACACGAGGAGGCAGCGTGACGTTCGGTGAGGCTCGTACGATCCTGAGGAACGACATCCTCGCGGAACTGTCGACCAACTACTTCCAGGAGGAGGAGTTGCTGCGGTACCTGCTGGATTCCGCTCGTGAGCTTGCGTTGGCGCATCAGTTCCCGACCGACATCAGCGCGGAGGCGGTGGCGCAGGATGCCACGTCGTTCACGCCGCCGGCTGGCGAGTCGACCATCAGCATCAACGAGATGGCGTTCGACGGGTTCGAGATGAAGCTCGTGCCGCTGGCGACGGTGCTGCAGTACCGGGGCTTGCGGGAGGGTGTGCGTCGCATCAGGACGAACCCGAGGTACTACTCGTGGGATACGCGTCGTGGCGGGAACGTGGAGTTCGCGCCGTCGGCGCCGAGGGCGGGCACGATCACGTACGAGGCGGTGGTCGAGTACGACACCACGGGGTTGGGTGCGGATGACGACATGTGGGATGGGCAGTACGCCGCGTTCCACTATCTGATCGTCTATCGGGCGGCGGCGAAGGCGTTCGAGGCGAGCCTCGAGCAGGAGCGCGCGTCGTACTATCTACAGAGGATGATGGCTCTGCAGCAGGAGTTCAGCGTGTACCTGAAGCAGACGCCTCTCGCGAGCGTGGTTGTGGCCAGCGCGACGGCGGGTGAGCGGCAGTGACGGCGGGTAGCTTGATCGACTTGACGCGCACGCTGGCGGGCATGCCTGACGTGCCGCCGGCGCACTTGCTGAACCTGCTGAACGTCATCAATGACGAGGTGAGCCGCGACATTGGCGTGCCGATCGGCACGGTGGACTTCTATGACGTGACGAGCGTCAGCATGCTGCAGATTCCCGAGAACGGTCGGGAGGAGGGCTTGCTGGCGGTGTATCAGTTGCATCGCGATGACGATGGCGACGTGCGGGAGAGCCGGCAACTGCCGTTGTGGTCGTTCCAGCAGGCGAGTGAGTACGAGCCGAACTGGTCGACGCGGGAGCCTGGTGAGGTGGCGCGGTTCATCGTGTACGATCCGAGCCAGTTGTACAACAACCCGATGCCGGTGCCGAACCCGAGCGTGGCGATGCCGCAGTCGTTCCGCATGGTGTATCAGGTGCATCCGTGCGAGATGGAGACGCTGCAGGATCAGCCGTTGGATGGGAAGTGGCCTGGGTTCCATGACATCCTCGCGTACCGCGCGGCGTACTTGCTGACGCGGGACGAGAAGATGCTGCGGGAGTACGAGTTGAAGATCAGGCGCGCTCGTGGTCGCTCGGCTAAGACGGCGCCGCCGGTGATCAACCAGTTGTGGACTCACTCTGGCGCTGGAAGGGGCGCGTTCTGATGGACAGCAACCTGCGTGAGTTCCTGCGGTTCCTGCAGCAGAAGTACGGGGGGGAGCCGCGCGTGGTTCGGAATCGGGAGCCGGTGAGCGTGAAGATTCCGATCTTCCAGCAGTCGGAGCCGGAGGAGCGGTTCGATGTGCCTGAGCAGTTCGGGCAGTTGGCGCCGCTGTTGGGTTCCGCGATGGGTGCTGGGTTGCCGTCGGAGATGGGTGGGGCGCCTGGGTTCGGGGAGGATTCGATGATGCAGGCGGCGATGATGCCTCAGGGGATGCCGCGCGGTCGGATGAACTGACATGGAGCGCGTGCGCCTCGAGCAGTTGGTTGGCATGCAGCGCAATCCGGTGGAGGGCCTGAAGCAGGGGCCTGAGGTGTTGCGGAACTTGTACTTCGAGAAGGCGGGTGGGTACCTGCCGTTCGCGGTGCCGCGCCCGACGCCGTTCGCTGCGTTCTCGACTGCGGTGGCGCAGGGTGTGCGCGGGTACGATCCGAGGGGCACGGTCACGTCGGCTGAGGAGGTTGGCGGCGGGCTGGCGCGGTACGCGTTGGCTTGCGGGCCGTCGGTGCAGTTCAGTCAGCAGGAGTACGCGGCGTCGATCGCTCGTGAGGCGTCGGTGGTGCCGCACTTTGGGGCGTACGCGCAGCGTAGCTCGTACTTCGGTCGCGGGCTGGCTGATGGTTCGTTGTTGATTGAGCCTCTGCCGGTGCGGCCGACGATCACGCAGGATTCGTTGGCGGCGGATGGCTCGGAGGTCGCCACGATCGAGGTGGCGTCGTTGACGTTCGCGAGCGCCACAGGCGCTGGGCGCGGCTCGCTGTTCGGCGTGACGTCCGGTGGGGATGTGTACAAACTCGATCTGGACGATCCAGACGGCGCGCCGGCGCTGATCGCCAGCTTGGGCGGCACTGCGGTGGACATCGCGTACGGCAACGGTTGGCTTGTGGTGCTGAACAGCGCGTCCGTTGTGACGATGAGCGATGACGAGTTCGCCACGAGCAACACGCAGTCGTTGACGAACGCGAACTTGCGCTTGTCGTGGGATTCGCGTGGTGGACGGTTCTACGCGACGGGTGGCCGGTTGTTCCGGTCGGACGCGGTGGGCAGTGCGCCGTTCACGTTCAGCGAGCGCGCCGACGAGTTCTCCGGCCTCACTGGCCCCGAGATCTTCGGCGCCGGCGTGGTGAACATCGACGGGTCGAACCTTTCGGCGCCGTTCTCGAACAGAATCCAAGCAGCCTATTCGGAGGACGGCGGCGTCAACTGGGCAACTTACCGGTGGACGTTGTGGACTGGCTTCTTGGGCGCCTTCAGGGTCGCCAACGAACCAGAAACGGTTGGCGCCTTGTCCAACCACGTTGCTACCGACGGTACCGGTACGGTGTTGGTGGCCGGCAACGACGGTTCTGTCTACAGGCGCAAGGACGCGTTGCTCGCCCCCAACGGTACGTTTCTTTCTCCTAACCACGGGGTAGAGGACAACACCTGGACTCGGCTGGCTGTCGATGTGGATGCCGGCGCTGCGCTGTTGTGGATCGGTTGGAACGCCCCGAGGCGCGTGTGGATGTGCAGCACCGCCACCGGCGGCGTGTTCGAGTCGACGGACGGGGTGTCGTGGACGTTGGCGAGCCGTTTGTCTGGCGCGGTTAGCAGGCTCGCGTTTGACGACAACGGCAACTGGTACGCCAACGAGGTGGGTGGCGGCATCACTGGCTCGCCTGGGGTGCTGGGTTCGCCTGAGGGCCGGTACGTGGTCGCTGCGGTGGCGACCGTGCCGACGCCGGCTGGTGATGTGGTGACGGACGTGGCCACCCTGAGCGCGGACGTGACGGAGATGAACCCGGCGAGCTTGCGGGTGAACGTGCCGGAGTCGGTGACGACGGGCTGGTTGTCGACGTTGACGGCGTCGGAACGTGACGCGTACCTGGCGGCGGTGCGGGTGTACGTGTACGTCGGGTACGACGGCGAGTTCGAGCAGGTGAACCCGGCGTTGTTCCTGGTGAAGGTGCTGCGGTTGGGTGACCCGTCGTATCTGCTGCGCCGCGAGACGATCGAGGCGGTGGCGACTGATTCGCTGCCGTCGTTCAACGTGCTGGACTTGCTGGGCAGCAAGGTGGAGCGGCACAACGGTCGCGTGTGGTTCACGATCCCGAAGTCGTACGAGGTGCCGTTGGTGGACGGCACGGAGGCGCCGCCGCCGCCGGCGCCGCCGGTGGGGGATGACGCGTACGTGTTCGCCGGCGATCCGACGCAGGCGGCGACACTGAGCACGCCGGAGGGCCGCGTTGACCTGACCGGCGGGGTGCCGATCACGCTGGGTGACGCTGCCGGGGTGACGGTGCGCGTCAGCGGCTTCGGTCGAGCGCAGCCTGAACCGCGTGTGCTGATCACGGAACTGTACCGGGCCACCGAGGTCACGTTGACGCCGGGGTCGACGGTGACGGCGGTGCTGCCGCCCGTGATCACCGAGTCGGGCCTGCCGAACGTCGAGGTGACACTGAACCTGAACGTCGCCGGCACCAGCTTGACGATGGTCAACATCGCTGCGGTGACGCCGGTGAACCTCCCGACGTACGGCGTCACCGACGTCGGGTACCGCATGGACTTCTTCCTGCGGGCTGCAGGGTCGGCGTTGCCGATCACGTTCCGACCCAACCCGTTCGGGCCGCAGGTGGTGAACACCGAGTTGCAGATCACCAGCGAGGGTGGCCCGTTCACGCTTGCGTGGACGGAAGCTGGGTTCGTGAACCTGGCTGACCCGCTGAACTTTCTGAAGATCAGCAGCAGCACCAGCACCAGCATCACGGACATCGCGAGCGGCCCCGGTCAGCAGTTGTACGTGTTCCTGCAGAACGAGGTGTTCGCGGTGTACGGCGATCCAGACTTGGATCTCACAACCCGCATCGAGAACTTCGGCGTGAGGAAGCTCACTGGGGTTGTGGGTCACGACAGCGTGTTCCCGGTGGCGCGGTTGGGCAACGAACTGTACTGCGTGCATCGCGGTCAGGTGTTCGCGGTGAGTGAGCAGGGCGTGAACCCGCAGCCGATCAGCGCGCCGATCGACAAGCGCAGCGACCCGATCTTGCAGGTTGTCGGTGACGCTCGCCACAACCACTTGGTGGCGCGCACCCGCGACGGCGTGATCCTGCGGTTCGACGCGGAGAAGCAGCAGTGGTTCGAGGATCCGTGGTCCGGTCAGGACGTCAACCTGCTGCTGCCGTTGCCGCAGTGTGACGCGCAGGCGTACGGGTCGAGGTACGTGATCGGCTCGAGCGTGTACGGCATCACCGAGATTGAGGATGGGCAGTCGGTGGTGGGCCGGTTCGCGTTCACGGACCTGGATTTGGGTGAGAAGAACATCAACAAGCTGTGGCGTCGCGTGCGGCTGCACACGAGCGATGACCTGGACGAGTCTCCTCTGTTGACGTACGACGTTCGCGGCCAGGTGGCGACGGTGGCGGGTCGACTGACGGAGGACGGGGTGTGGGTGTTCACCATGAATCGCGGCGCGGTGGGGCCGAAGATCTCGTTGGACTTCGTGCTTCCCGGCTTGAGCCGCAGCACGACGATCGAGCCGCCCATCGACATCGAGTTCGTACCCCGCTATGTTGAGCGGTAGGAGGCGATTGTGGACTTCATGACGTTGCTTGCTCTCTTGCAGGCTGGTGGCGGGCTGCTGCAGGGCGCGTTCGGCGCGGCTGGCGCTCAGCAGGAGAACAACATGAACCAGGCGATGATGCGCAGGCGCGCTCTTCGGTTGGGTGACGTGGCGAGCATGATGGAGAACATGAACAGCATGGCTCGCTTGCCGCAGGTGTACTCGCGGGCGTTGTCGGGCACGGTGGGCGCGTCTCGAGCTTCGGCGCAGATGCGCGGGTTGGGTGGCAGCGGCGTTCAGGGGGAGCTTGAGTCGCGGATGCAGGGGGAGGCGCTGGCGAGCCTGGCGAATCAGGTGAGCCAGTCGGAGCAGCAGCGGTTGATGGGCCTCGCGCAGATCTACAGCGATCCTGCGTTCGGCGCGCTGAATCAGGATGAGATGCCGAACTCGAACGCGTTGATTGGGCTGCAGGGCCTGCTGGGTGCGGGGATGGCTACCGCGCCGCTGTGGGGGCAGTTGCTGGGGGGTAGGCAGCCGACCGCTGGCGCTAACACTGGCAACGTGGCGCCGCTTGGCGGCGGCATGGGTGGAGAGGTGAGCGACATCATGGCGCTCGCTGAGTGGGCGCGCGGGCAGCAGGCGGGCGCCGGCGGGCGGACGGGCGGTCAGGGCGCCGGCGGCGGCGGGGCGATGGTGCCTCGGTACTTCCCGTGAGCTTCCGCAGCCCCCTCACCAGCTTGGGTGAAGGTGTCGGCCAGGGCCTTCGGGACTTGGCGCAGACGCTGATCGGCGCGAAGCAGCGAGAGCAGGAGATCGAGGAGCAGCGGCTGCGGGACGAAATGCAGCGCACGTTCAACGCCGAGGAAGCGGAACGCGGTCGCCAGTTCCAAGCTCAGCAGGCGGACGTGACAGCGGGCCGCAACATGGGCATGGGGTTCCTGCAGCAGGCGCTGGAGACTCGAGCGAACCTGTCCGCGTTGGCGGCGTCCGGTCAGGACGTGCCGGCGGAGCGGCTGGCGCAGTTGGATGAGATCATCGGCGGACTGCAGGGCGCTGTGGCGACCCCGTTCGCTGAGGCGGGCAACATCGGCTCGATCATCCAGGGGTTCGGCGCGCCGCTGGCGACAGCGACGGGTGCCGCTGCCGCTGAGACGACGTTGCTGCAGCAGCGGCAGGCGCTGCAGGGCGAGAACCTGAACCGCTTCAACGCTGCCACCGACGCTCTCTTGAGTCCGCAGATGGCTGCGAACTTGAGCACGTCGGCTGGGATGGCGTCGTTCGTCGGCAACGCTGCGCGCATCAGGGCGCTGGCGTCGGCGGACATGCCGAGCGGCACCGACACCGCGCAGATGGTGGCGTGGGTGGAGGCGATGGAGAACATGATCGCTGCCGATCCGGCGTTGTCGAGGTTGCGGGACAACGAACTGGCGGCGTCGAACATCGGTCGCGCGATGTCGGAGCAGGCGATGCTGCAGGCGCAGATTCGCACTGCGATCATGAGCTTGGAGTTCACGGAGGGCGCCCTCAAGATCGAGGAGGCGCAGGAGGCTCTGGCGGGCGTGCGGGCCGGCAACGCGCAGGAAGCGTACCGGATGTTCGAGACGACCGGGTTGCTGCTGCCTGGCTTCGAGGAGCGGGTGCGGAGCATGTACGAAGCCAGCAACGCTGGCACGCGTGGCGCGCCGACGTTCGATCAGTTCCGCGAGCAGCGGTTCAAGGCGTACACGGAGCGGCTGGATGCGGACAGGGAACTGCTGGAGTTGAAGGTGCGGGTGGGCCGCAACGAGGCGACCCTCAGCGACTACGATGTCGGCGCCGCCGAGTACCGGGAGCGGTACCGCGACCTGGATCGGTTCGTGGCGATGCAGGGCAGCGCGCTGGAGTTGATCAGCGCGGCGTTGGCGGCGGGTGATGTGGGGAACATCACGCGGATGCTGAACGCGTTGCGTGATCCGCAGGTGGATCCGCGCCTGAACCAGTACCTGAACGAGGCTGGCGTGACTGAGGCGTACCTGAACAGCATGCTGACGCAGGCGAAGGGCGTGCGCGCGTTCCAGGATCGATCGCTGGAGTTCGCGCGGTACGAGTTGGATCAGAAGTTCACGCTGGCGGACATCGCGTTGCGGTCGGCGCAGCGGCAGGATCGGGCGCAGCCGCTGGTGATCGCTGCGCAGTTGCAGGGCATCATGGCGGAGAGCATGTCGCCTGATCAGATCGCGGAGTACCACTCGACCCTGTCGCCGGATCAGCAGGCGTTGATGGGTGGGCCGGCTGGGTTGGCTGCCGCGCAGTCGCGCGCTCGGTTGCGGCAGCGGCTCGAGACGATGAACGTCACGCAGGGCGCGATGGACTTCCTGCGGTTCCTGCAGACGGCGAACATCCCTGACGAGCAGATCGGGGAGACGGCGCAGTCGATCTTGCGGCACCTGACGGACAACGGTGTGGATGCCGGCACCGCGACGGCGATCGCGAACGGCTTCGCTGGCAACTGGATGATCGGCAACAACGAGGAGGCGCGTGCGCAGGCTGCGCATGAGTCGCAGGTCGCGTTGTGGAACGCGCAGGCGGCGAAGCTGGGGATCGTGGATGGCCCTGGCGGGATGGGGATGGATGTCGGTGACGTTCGGCAGTTGCTGGACAGTCAGCGCAGCGCGTTGGGTGAGCGTCGGCAGAACCTGAACACGCAGGCGCTCACGATGGGTTGCCGTGGCGACACGGGCGGGCTGGGTGGCTTGATTCAGCCGCCACCGAACGCGTTGCCGACCAGCTTCAACCCCATGGACTACACGCCGGCCCAGTTCAGCGCACTGACCCGTGGTCAGCAGGCATGCGTGGGTGTCATCCGGCAGTTGGATGTGGTGGACGGGGAGTTGATCGAGTTGGCTGGGCAGTTCCAGAACCTGGCGAACTTCATGGGTTTGCCGGTCGGTTCGAGGGTGCCCGAAGGTGGACCGCTGTACAGCGGCGAGGTGGATTACGGCAACCCTGGCTCCGGCGGCGGGCATCCGCTGTACACCTGGGACATCAGCATGTTCCGTGGGGAGAACCACACGGCTGTGGTGGCAGGGTTTGATTCGCTGGTCGCACGCGGCTTGCTGGACCCGAACAACGAGACGGAAATAAGCGAGTACCTGCAGTTCATGGCCAGAGAGCTTGACGTGTGGAACGACAACGGTGAGCAGCCAGCGCCTTCGCCCGGTCCTCAGACGCAACCCACGGGTGACAGTGGCGCTGCGCCGGCGGCACCGCGAGTAGCTGTCGGTGGCGGCGAGGCAGCCGCGCGGGCGGCGGCTTTGCAAGCTGCTGGGGCGTCCATGCCAGCCAGGGAGCCGGGGGAACCCAATCCCTTCGTGGAGGGTGCGCGGCAGGCGCTCGGGGAGTTCGGCGCCACCGCAGTGCTGCCGAGCTTGGCGCGTGTCGCGAGCGGTGAGGAGTCTGGCACTGGCATCGGCGGGTTGCTGACGCGCGTCATCGATTGGGGCTTGCGGAACCGCCCGATGGTTCCCGGACTGCCAGGCAGGTAACGCGTGGACACCTTCAATGGCTTGACGCTCAACGAGATACTGGGGATACAGGAAGAAGAGGAACGGCGGCAGCCGTCGCGCGAGGCCGCGTGGCGGGAGGCTTTGTCCCTCCCGAGCGGCGGGTCGGTGTGGACGCCACCCAACCCGGTAGCTGACCCCGCAGCCGGGTACACCAGCCACAACATGGCGGGCATGCCGATCGCTCGAGGTTCCATGACCGAGCAGACCCGCTGGACGTCACGCACGCAGAACTGGCTGGATCGCGGACTGAACTTCGTGAGCAGCGTGCTGTCGCCGGTGATGGCGCCGCAGGACATCGCGTTCGCGATGACCGAGGGCTTGCTGGATCCGAACGTGAGCTTGTGGGAGAACTGGAAGAGCGTCGACTGGGGCAACTACACGCCGTGGACGCCAGCGCCGGTGCGCGCTACCACCGGCAGGGACATCGCTCGAGTGATCGGGGTGGAGGATCCCGCGCTGCAGCGGTACTTCGGGCTGGTGGCGGACCTGTTCCTGGATCCGCTGCTGATCGGGTCAGCGTTGCGTGGCATGAGCCGAGCGGTGGGTGGCGCGTCCGCGTTGATGAAGGCGGCGGATGCGGCGGACAACGTGGCTCAGGCGACGATGCTGGTGGGCGGCGTGCCGACCGTGCGGACGGTGCGGAACATCGGCGCGGCGTTCAACCGCATCGCGCCGGCGCCAGTGAGAGCGCACGTTCAGCGGAACATGGATGACTTGGGTGCGCTGATGCATCGGGTGGTCACGCACCCTCTGCGGGCAGCGGATCCGGCTTCCGGCACGCGTGACCTGTCGCTGGCCAGCGCGTTCGTGGTGGACGGTGGCCGCAGCGAGGATGCCATCCGCGCGATCTACCGCACTCGTCAGGCGGGCACTGAGGTGGCGCAGGACGTGAACGAGGCGGTGGCGCAGATCCTGTCGGCGGTGGGTGACCCGCGCGCTGGGCGGTGGCTGCGGGAGATCGTGAACTCGCAGTCGTTGCATTACGACATCCCGCGCATCGTGAGTCAGTACGATCCCGATACCGCTGCCGCGTTGCTGAAGAGCGTGTACGACACCACCCGGCAGGTGGGGTTGGGCAGCATCCCCGGCGCATCGTTCGGGATGGTCGGCGTGAACCTGCCGAATGCGCCGAGGATGTTCTTCCAGGAGGCGGTGGATGTAGCTCGCCGCGTGGACCCGATCTCGCCCAGCGGCATCTTCCAGCGCCTGCGGCAGGGTGAGGACTTGCTGGCTCGAGAGGCTGACCGGATCGCTGCGTTGGCGCAGCGTGGCGGGTACGACGCGGGCGACATGCTCAGCGCGTGGCACAACGCGATGGGCAAGGCAGCGCAAGCTGACGCGCTGATGGGGTACCACGCCAGCGGCATGGGTGTGCTGCGCGAGGTGTTCTTCGAGGCGCTCAGCAACCGTGGGTTGGGCGCGAGTGACATCGCCAACTCGTGGCGGCGGTACCTGCACGAGACGATGACGGGTCGCGGTGAGCAGTGGCTGGGTCGCGTGCTGCCTGACGTGAAGGCGGCGGGTGGCGGCAGCATCACCGGCGCCGAGGTGTTCGGTCGGTACGGCAACGCGTTCGCGCTGTCCGCCGACGCTGTCATCCGCAACGTGCCGCTGGGTCACATGCGCAGAGCGTTCGGGAACTTCCTGTCGCCCGAGCAGTGGACGCGGTACGAGCAGCAACTGCGGCAGGGACTGATGGTGCCGTCCCGCATCCTGGATGAGCCGACGGTGCTGCCTGTGCTGCAGCGGCTGAATCCGCGCTTGACGCCGATGCTGCGGCAGTACCTGGAGATGATGACGCCCACCGGAGCGCGCGGGCAGGCTGCGGTGGGTGTCACCGCCGTCGGCGCGTCGCAAGTGAGCAGCAACGTGATCGACACGATCGACCTGATGCAGTACCTCGTAAGGAACGGCGCGTCCGCTCAGGATGCCAGCAACTACATCCGGCAGATGGTGCGCACCATCAACCCGCAACTGCAGGACGTGGCGGCGGACGTGGCGTTGTACCGCGCCCGCAAGATCGGTGACGTGCCAGGCACGCAGGGCAGCCCCAGCGGCGGCAGGGGCGCGTTCGCTCAGCGGCACGATCTGGATCTGGAGCACTTGGATGTGCTGCTCGAGGCGATGGATCCGGCGTTGTCGTTGACGCAGTCGGCTGCGGCGACGCAGCGGGCGGTGGGCACCAAGAACGTGGTGGCGGAACTGATGCGGTTGGGGCAGCAGACGGGCGGCATCATGGAGCCGACGCTGCGGCGTCCGGTGCCGGCCGGCTGGAAGACGATTCCGATGGACATCGGCAACTCGCAGCCGCTGCTGGCTCCGCTGGCGGGTCGCGCGCTGGAGCCGACGCTGTTCCGTGAGGTCATGAACGTGGTGGCGATGGCGCGGCAGCCGAGCGCGCAGTGGCAGGCGTGGCAGAAGGTGCGCGGGCTGATCACGGGCGGGTACCTGGCGAACCCGGCGACGACCGCCACCAACTTCGCTGGCAACTTCCTGACCGCGTGGCTGCACGGCATGCCGCTGCCACAGATGATCCGCAACTACGTGGGTGTGCTGAAGGACATCGGCAAGCAGGGCCGCAACCTGCCTGAGTACCAGGCGGTGGCGGACCTGATCAGTGGCACCTTGACCGCCAACGACATCGCGCGGCGGTTCCCTCGGATGGCGGAGGGCGTGGGTGCGCTGGCGGGTGAACGCGGTCGGCTGGCCGCGCAGATCACGGGCGCGCCGGCGGCGGCGGATGTCGGCAGTGCGCTGCGGCGGTTGGGTGAGAACTTCTACAACGCGTACCAGGATCAGATCCTGCGACCGGGCGGCGCGCGATCGCTGCTGGGCTTGCGTCACTTCGAGGCGAGCGAGGCGGTGATGCGGATGGCGGGGTACCGCACCGCCATCGAGATGGGCAAGAACGCGGATGAGGCGTGGCGCATCGCGCGGTTCATGCAGTTCGACTACGCGGCGCAGCCTCGGGTGGTGGAGGCGCTGAAGAACTACGGCTTGCTGGCGTTCCCGGCGTTCCCGTTCTTCATGATGGGTCGCGTGGCGAACGCGGCGGTGAAGAACCCCGGTCGGCTCGCCGCCATCGAGCGCACCCCTCGAGCGATCTGGGATTACATGATCGAAAGCGAGGACGAGAAGGCGGCGTTGTTCGCGGCGATGGACGACTGGATGCGGGACGGCAAGTACGTGCCCGTCCGCAATCGCGGTGACGGCCTGTGGACGATGTTCCCGTTCGCGCAGTTCCTGCCGACCGACACGATCGGCAAGATGGGCTTCTACGACAGCTTGCAGTCGATGGGGATCCTCGGGCCGTTCATTGATCTGGTGGTGGCGACACTGTCACCTGACTCGCGTGGCGAAGCTCCGCTGACGCAGCGGTTCGGGCGGCGCGTGTTCGAGCCGACCGCCACCGGGCCGCAGCGGTTCCAGCAGACGATGGAGTTCCTGTACAACAGCCTGGCGCCGGGGTGGGTGCGGAAGGTGTACCGGTTCAGTGAGACGCCGCTGGCTCGAGACACGGGGTTGGTGCCGGAGGCAGTCAACTTCGCTCGCAACGGGTTCCAGTTGAGCGCGGAGACGGGTGATTCGTTGGCGACCATGACGGAGGTCATGCGGCGTCGACCGGATCGTGACTTCTTGGATGAGGTCATCACGTTCACGTTGCGTAGCGTGCGGCCGGTGAGTGCTGCTCCTGGCGCTACCAGCGGCGCGGCGCGGCAACTGGAGGGTGGAGCGAAGCAACTGGAGCGCGACATGCTGGATCTGGCGAAGCAGATCGCGGTCGCTCGAGACAGTGGTGACACGAGGTCGGTGACGCGGTTGACGATCCGGTTGGGTGAGTTGCAGGAGAAGTTCGAGGAGCGGTACGGCCCCATTCAGGAGATCACGCGGGCGTTGCCGCAGATTTACCCTGGGGTTCGCAGGTGACGTACTGGGATGGCGGGAAGCGGTTCGTTCCGCGTCGCGCGTTGCGGGGAACGAAGCCGTACGACTACTTCGAGTTGTCGCTCGCTCAGGGTCCGGTCGCGATCGGGGTGACAGGCCAGAATCGGTTGCTGGACTTCATCGGCACCGCGTGGCTGCTGCTGCTGGACTTCGACATGCAGTTGCGCTTGTTCCGGCGTGGCGCAGCGGTGGACGAGTGGGAAGAGATCACCGCGAACTTGCCGCCGGTGTTCAACGCTCCGTTGCCGGAGGGGTCGAGGCGCGTATCGTTCGCGTTCGATCAGTCGGCGCGAGTGATCGTGGCGTACCAGTTGGACGGCGTGGTTCGCGTCACGCGTTGGGATGCGACCATCAGTCAGTACGTGCAGGGGCCTGACTTCAGTGGGGTGGATCCGTTCGTGGTGTTCGACGCGGTGTGGTACCAGTTCGTTCCGCAGTCGGATGTGTTGCTGTTCTACCTGTCGCCCGATCGCCAGCGCGTGTTGTGCCGCGTGCAACGTGAGATCTACTCCGTCGAGCGGTTGATTCATGACTACGGCGCGCCGGTGGTGATGGACAGGGTCATTCGCATTCCGCTGCGGTACGAGGTGCTGGTGTCGGATGAGGCTGGCGATCCCATCGAGGTCGGTGGTGACCGCGTCGCGCTCGTGTCGGACCCGTACCCGTACCTTGGGAGTGACCTGCTGGACAACTTGAACGTGGAGCCTGGCCCCATCGTTCAGGCCGTGACGCAGGTGTACTACGCTCAGGACGATGACGCGTTCGCGGGCGGCGTGACGATTGGTGACATGGCTGCGGTGGCTACGAGGCAGTTGTATGTCGCGGAACCGGAAGAGTTCTTCGGGACGATAGCGTTGGGTAATGAGGCGATTGCCACGGTCGTGCGGTACCTCGCCGTTGAGGAGGAAAATCAAGTCCTGCTGGGCGCCGTGTCCATTGGGGATGCAGTCGCTACACTGGTGCGTGTGCTTCGTTTCGAGGAGGATGGTCCGTTCTACGGCGCCGTCACGTTGGGAGGAGTTGTCCGTGCAACTACCGTTTAGGGTCCGCAGGTTGCCGTCTGGGTTGCACGTTCCCATGCGTGCCGGTTTCCGTGGTGAGGTTCGTTGGCGCGTGCTGGATGAGCGTGGCGTGCCTGAGATTCCGAGGAACCCGTCTGGGTTCGCTGTCGCGCCGATTGAGGGCGTGCGGCAACCGAATGTCATTACTGACTTGGGCCTTGATCGGATGGCAGTCACGAACGTCATGCGCCCGAGCGTGGGCAACCAACTGTGGCGCAACTACTTGCTTGTGGGAACGGGTTCTACTGCGCCTGCGACCACGGATGTTGCGCTTGCAGCGTACGTGCAGCGCAGCAACGCGGGTGGCCTGGCTAGCGAGGCAAGCACGTTCAATCTGGACACGACGAACAACGTGTTCGCGATGCAGAACATGACGAGCAAGGCGCTCACGTTGTCGGCGCCGCAGAATCTCACGGAGTTCGGGTTCAGCGACGTTAACTCTACCGATGCGCTGATTCGCGAGTTGTTCCGCGATGAGTTCGGTACGCCCATCACCATCAGTTTGCTGGCGGGCAAGATTATTGACGTGCAGCACACGCTGTTCGGGGAGATTGCCGCTCCGACGGCTGGCGTGGCCGGGACATTCGACCTTGAGCAGTACGACGCTACGAACACGCTGGTTAGCACGACACCGTACTCCTACACGCACGGGCCACGAGTCGCCACCGCAGACACCGGCCCCATCACCTTCTTGTTCAACTTGTGGAGTCCCGCCTCATCATCGGTAGGCTCGCTTTCTCAAACGGTGGCGGGCGTGAGTGGCGCTACTGCTTACGCTCGCGTGGGTGGCCTATCTGTCGTCGGGGGCACCAACGCGTATACGAGTGGCGCGTTGGATGCGTATATCGGCTCGTCCCTCCAAAGGACATGGCGGGCGACCATTCCGACTCAGAACGCTGTCGGAACATGGAGCGGAATCAATTTCGGGTTCAGTAATGCTGCGCCTGTCTGTTGGCATGTCGCGTTCGATAGCCCAGCGACGTACGTGAAGCCGAACACGGACACCCTCGCTGTGAACTTCACGAGCACCTGGGGCAGAATCTGAATCATGGCGCTTCCGCTTCCCGTTGAGGTTCAACCCCTTCAGCAGCCGTTCGAGTTCGCGCTGCTTGCGGAAGCGCAACTGCTGTTCGACCTGGCCGGCATCGAGCCGCTGCCACCCATCGAGGAAGTCATCCAGGTTGACTTCTACACCAGCGGGCAGGTGACGAACGAGTACAGCTTCTACGCCACCGGCGAACCGATCGATGAAGAAGTGCTCGAGAACATGACCGGCGTCGGCAACCCCGAGGGCGCGTGCCCGCGACCGGAGAACTTCTTCGGTGGCGTGGTGCCGCATCCGAGCGTGGGGTTCTTCCCGGTGGTGGGCGGCGCGAAGCATCCGTGCGGCACGCCGACGCTGGTGGTGGAACCGGCGCTGACGAGCTTGTTCGAGTGGATTGACGTGAGTTCGTTCTACTGGTTCGAGAGTCCGTACCCGATCTTGGATGAGATCGAGCCGTACGTGCCGCCTGATCCGATTGTGCCGGACCCGTTCTTCGAGCCTGCGTGGCGTCCGTCGTTCATGTTCGACTTCTTCTTGGGTCGGTACCGCAGCGTGGGTTGCGATCCGGTGGACTTGGAAGTGTTGGCGCCGGCTGCGGTGGTGGTGGAGGGCTTCGAGCCTGAGGTTGCGGCGACGTTGAATGTGGTGGCTCGTCCGTTGGTGCGGCCGTTGGTGGTGGAGGGTGTGGCGCCTTCGGTGGTGGTGACGGAGAGCGTGTGGGTTGCTCCGGCGCAAGCGGGTGTGGTGGTTGAGGGCTTCGCGCCTTCGGTGGTGGCTACCGCGAACGTGAGCGTGGTGCCGGCAACCGCGTCGATCGGTGTGGTTGGGTTGGCGCCTGCGGTGGATGATGGTGGCGCTGGGGTGGTGCCGTGCAATGCGGTGTACTTCGATGGTGAGCCGGTGCTGTTCGATGGTGAGTACGTTGTGTTTGGGACGTTGACGGCTGATAGTACGGGTATCTCGGCGGATTCGACTTGCTTGACTGCGGATCACGCGTAGGAGGCTGGAATGCCGATTGAGGTCATCAATACTGGCACGGTGGACAATGATGGGACGGGTGATTCGTTCAAGTTGTCGATGACGAAGGTGAACGCGAACTTCGTTGAGCAGGGCGTGAATCTTCGGTATGTCGCTGGCGCGAACCGTCTTCGGTACTCACGGATGCTCGCCTCAACTGGCTGGATTGCCTCTGGGGTGACGCCGACCTACAATCAGGTTGCGTTGCCTGACGCTCTGGTGAGCGACTACTACGGGCCGCTCGTGCGCTCCGTTCAACTGGTGGTGCCGTCTGCCGGTGACAGCTTTCTGGCTTCGGATGCTACGGGCAATCGCACGAAGACATCGAACACGGTGACGTTGACCGTTTCCGCGTACGTGCGGGCAACCACAAGCGGAGCGGGCGGAGTGAGATTGAGGCTCATCTACTTCAACGGCGCGTCAGTGGTGTCAGACCGCGACAATCTCGACAGCGTGGCGAGTCCCGTTCAGAATCAGTGGTATCGCTTGGTGGGTTCGTATTCGGAGACGTTGGCGCATGACAGAATCACCTTGCGCTTGCAGCATGGCGGCACGGGCACGTATCAGTGGGCTGGCATTCAGATTCAGGCTGGCGGCGTGGTTACGCCGTACTTTCCGAACCCGTTGGATGAGGATTGGTTCTGATGGCTAAGACTCTTGTTGACGCTGGCGTGAAGTGGACGCTTGACGGAGCGAACCTGAAGGGCGCAGTGGTAGCGATGGGGCCTACCGCGCCAGTCAGCCCGCAGGATGGCGACCTGTGGTGGGACAGCAGCATCGGTCAGATGTTCGTGTACTACGACGACGGCGACAGCCAGCAGTGGGTCAGCGCCAATCCAAGCGGTGTGGAAGCCGCGAAGCTGCTCGGGATCGCCAGCATCACAGCCGACGTGAACGGCATCACCACGGAACAGGACGTGTCTGGGCTGTCCGTGACCGTGACGGTTCCGGCGGGTCGCCGCATCAAGTTGGAGGCGTTCCTCCGAACGTCGGCGGTGAACAGCAGTGGTAGTGCGGTGGTGACGCGGGTGTACGCGAAATTCATGCGGGGCACTACGGAGCGGGGTTTCGCGGCTGACTTCGCGGTGCCCGTCAGCAGCACCACAAGCTCGCGGGCTATCGGTGGCGCTTTCACGTTCGATACGCCTTCGGCTGGTTCGGTGACGTACAAGATTCGCGGCGGCGCGCTTGGCACGAACGCCAGCATGAACATTGAGGCCGACGCGAACAGGCCTTCGTGGTTCGCGGTGTGGGATGTGGGGCAAGCATGAGCATAATTGACTTCCCGAACAGCCCCACCGTTGATGACTTGTTCCGCGTGGGTGACGTGACGTGGAGATGGAACGGAACGCAATGGGTGGGAGCGTACCTACCGTTCAGTCCCGACCAGATTGGCGGGCTGCGCCTGTGGCTCGATGCGAGTGACGCGAACACCATGACGCTCGCGAGCGGAGCCATTAGCGAGTGGCGCAGTAAGGACGCGAACGCACGCGCGTTCACGCAGGCCACGCCAGCCTCCCGACCCACGTACGGCGGCACGTTCCAGAACGGGCGGCAGGTCGCCGTGTTCACGAGCCAGTGGCTCGTCAGTACCGCAGCAGCGAGTGTCTGGAAGTTCCTGCATGACGGCGCTAAACACACCTTGTTCCTCGTGGTGAAAGCTGGCTTGGTCGCCAATCCTGACGCCCGCTATGATGTCATCAGCACTGGAACCGTGGGCGCTGCCACCATCTCCTACACCGTGCTCTATGACGACCGTAGCGCATTCTCCCGTGACGATGCTATGGCACTCAGGGTATACAACGGCACAGACGTTGTGGCGGCGGCAACAACCCCCAACTCTTCTGTCCCTGCGAATACGTTTGTGCTCATTAGGGTGGATGGCGACGTTGGGAATGGGATAACCGCTGACAGAGGCGCTATCGCTGTCAACGGGGGAACCCCAACGGCCGTTGACGTCGGAACGGGCACGCCGTCTTCCTCTGATCCGATGAGCACTCTTCATATCGGCGTCAATGGCGACGGCGTTTCCTTTCCGCTCAGGGGTGGTATTGCCGAAGCTCTCATCTATGAAGGTGAACTCACTGCTGCCCAGGTGGCGTGGAGTGAACAACGCCTGGCCGCGAAGTGGGGCATCACGCTCGCATGAAGCACCTGACGCTCGCCGCCCTCGTCATCCTGTTCTGGCCCATCCAAGGCACCACCCACGGCTGGGTGTGGAGCACCCTCATGCTCGTGGCCATCTGGAGGGATTGGGTGCGTGTCGCGTAAGGCATGGGTGCGTCTCGTTCGGCGCCTCATGCGTCGCGTCACCCGCTGCGGACGATCGTGATACCATCACTCCCGTGAGGTTGGGCGACCCCTCGAGTGCCCCACCTCCGCTACCAACCAGCCCCCCGCCGCTCCCAACCCGGCGGGGGGTGTTACTTGGGTAGCTCAATGCGAGAGAGCGCAGCGAGTCCTACGGCGATCGCGTCCGCCACATCATGCTCAAGCACGTCATGCTGCGGGTACCGCTCTTGAGCGGCGGCGAGCATGGCGTCCTTGTCAGCGCGTCCGTTGCCGGCCAGCGCCTTCTTGGCGGTGCCGATGGGGATGCTGAGGATGGGAATGCCGAGGTGCCAAGCTCGCAGGTGCAGCGCGCCGACCATGCCGTAGTGGATCTCGAGGTGCCGCCCGCCGAGGCGCGCTCCGCCGGTCATGCGTTGCTCGTACGCGATCCAGTCGGTGTCCGCTTTCACCCACAGCGCAAGCCAGTTGCTGAAGGTGCTGAGCGTCTCACCGAGGGTGGTGGTGCTGGCGAACGATGCGACCTCGACCCACTGCAGTTGCTGATCGCGCCAGCATGCGATGCCGGTGCGCGTCTTGCCTAGGTCGAGGCTCACTCCTCGAATCTGCGTCTCCATGCTCGGACGGCCTCCTCTGCGTCGTACGGGTTGAAGAGCCAGCGGCCTTGCATGCTGCCGCTGGCTTTGGTGCGTCTGATGCGCGCGACGAGGTGCGCGCCTTCGCCGTCGCCGGCGAGCCACTTCCACATGGTGCGCTTGTGAACGCCGAACAGGCGAGCGAGCTTGTTGGTGTCGTAGTGGTGACCCGCGAGTTCTTGGGCGTCTTGCCGTTGGATGGACTGCTGGATGTACCGTTCCGCCCACTCGTGGGGTACGACGGCGACGTTGCGTCGTCCGGTGTGGAGCATGCGTGCTACCTGCGCTGCTTTGGCGGCTCGGGTGACGTTCTCGGTGCGGACGCCGGCTGCGGCGGCGACGATGCCGGCCCTGACGGTGGCGGCGACGTGCGCGTGCCGCAGCCCGAGGCGTACCGCTTGCTTCTGCACGGCTGCTTTGCTGCGTTGGATGCTCTTCGCGAGCGCGGTGGGTCCGTCCCGCCCGTACCTGGCTTTCAGGAGGGCGATCTCTCGCTCCGTCCAGGGCGGGCCGGCCATCGGCTACTCTTCGTCCTCCTCGCCGTGCATGCGGCGCCAGATGCCGCGCAGGCTCTCGTGCGTGCTGTCGAGGGCGAGGGTGCTCATGACTTCGATGAAGACGGTGGCGCTCATCTCGGGCCGGCCGACGGCCATCGCGAAGTTCTCTCGAGCTTGCTTGAGTAGCTCGGCCACGCCGGCGGTGATGCTGATGGTGGTGAACTCGTCCTCGGGCGCGCCGTGTTCCTGTCGGAGTTGCGCGAGGATCTCCTTGCGGGTGAGGTTGAGGAGCGCGTGGTAGTAGGTGGGTGCGTTGTCGGGCGTGATGTCGGTGTGCCGCGCGATCTCGTACGCGGTGTAGGGGCTGGTGCGCTTCATGTCGTGCAGCGGTATGCCGCCCCTGAGGCAGAACGCGTCGTACGCGGTGGCGACCTTGGTGGCGACGGTGCTGGGCAGCAGGTCGGTTTGCTCCTGCTCCTTGGCGGCGCGCACGGCTTCAGCGTAGTTGAAGTCGGCGGCGTCGCGGACGGCGTTGTACAGGCGCCCGAACTCCCAGAGGCTCTCGTTGGCGTCGTTGCTGTACTTGGCCAGGTCGCGGATGAGGGTGCTGTACGGGTTCATGCGGGTTCCTGCGGTTGGAGCGCGTCGATGGCGGCGCCGTCGAGGTTGACGGGCTTGATGTGCCGCAGTGGGATGGTGAGGTCGCAGTACACCTTCCGTCCGCTGGCTCGCCACAGTTCGCAGAAGGCGTAGTCCTCACCCTGGTACTTCTGGCGATCGGGGAAGGTGGGGTGCCGGGTGAGGGTGTAGTCGAACAGGGCGTACAGGTGCCGCTCTGCGCCTTTGACGCGTTCGTCGTAGTACTGCAGGCCGGGGCGTTCGTCCATCAGCGCGCGGATGGCGGGCAGTCGCATGCGTAGGAAGGCGGTGGGGATGGCTGCCACTTCTGCGACGCCGTCGACCACGTTGAAGTACTGCTGGCCTTCGGGGTTGGTGAGCGGCTGCAGCGCGAACGGGAAGTCGTCGCGGAAGTTGGCTTTCTGGCTGGCGCCGACGAGGTCGACGTCGTGCTTGAGGAGCCGCAGTAGGGCGGTGGGGTGGAACGCGATGTCGCTGTCGATGAAGACGGCTTCGTCGTAGCCCGTCTCGATGGCTTCGCTGATGAGTGCGTTGCGTGCTTTGGTGACGCTGGCGATGTTGCCGTAGCTGATCCAGCCGACGGCGATGCCGTGCTTCTCGAGGTAGTTGCCGGCGCGCATGACGCTTTGGGCGTGTTGGGTGTGGACTTGTCCGCCGTAGGCGGGGCTGAGGATCGCGACTCGTTTCATGCGGCTCTCCGTTCCATAACAGCGTTACTGGAGCGCCGTGGCAGCACGCCAGCCTTCAGCTTGGCCCCCAGGTAGGCGACAGCTTCTCGACGTGTGGACTCCGGCTCCCAGTAGCGAGTGACGGTCATGCAGCGCGCCCCATGTTGCGTTGAGATCAGCCGCTGCGGAATGCGACGCAACGCCGGCCCCACGCCAGTGTGCCGACGCGTCGGCGCGAACCCGTTGCTGTACCTCGACGCCAGCGTGGCAACCACACCCACCGACGATCGGAACAAGCTGGCCACCTCCCGCGTGGACAGCCAGGTGCGGCGGATCTCCGCCTCCTCCTCCTCCCGATCGCCCAGGCGAGCGATGTACTCGTCCACCCACCACTTGGGCGCCAACCGAACGTGCGGGTACACCGGCGATCGCTTCATCACGTCGTCCTTGATGGCGGCGGCGACAATGTGGCGGTGCGCGAGGCGCGTCTCGTTGGCGGACAACTCGCGGAAGTGCGCGTCGACCAGCGGCACCAGATCGTCACGTCGACCCGGCTCGAGGTACAAGCCCAGCTTGTTGGCGCGAGCGGAGATGGCGTGACGGGTGCGCGGTCGGCCGCGTTGAGCGAGCACGCGGCTGACGTCGGCGGCGCCGAAGCTGCGGTACCGCAACCGCAGCAGCTTCTCGTCCTCAGGCAGCCACGGCGTGTTCCAGGGCATCAGGCGCCCGCCCCAGGTACGGGGAACAGCACCTGCTCCATCTTGCCTTCCTCCCGCGCCGCTTCGATCGCGCGATCCAGCGTCTGCGACATCTCGTACAGGAGGTTCATGACGTACTGGTCGTCGCTGCGGTTCCAGATGTTGTCCCGCGTGTGGGCTTTGGTGCGACTCAACGCGAGCAGCTTGCCGGAGGCGTCCCTGAAGTCCTTGATCGCGTCGGTGACGGTCACCGCAGCACCCCGATCCACATGATGATGTTGATGATGAGCAGCACCTGCAGCACGCGGATCTTGACGTCGTGCCGGCTCACTGGTTCGCTCCCCACGCCGCCGCTTCCTTGCTGACCTCATCGATGAGACGCATGCTGGCGTTGTGCCGCTTGGCGGCGTCGCAGCAGAAGAACGGGCGGTGCCACAGTTCAGCGCGTCCGTTGCGAGCGACGGTCGGTTCGGGTGGCGCTCCGCAGTGCGGGCACGGCTTGGCGGTGCGCTTGCCGAGGATCCACTTGCCGTTCACCACCTCCAGGCCCAGGTTGATGTACTCGCCGTCAGTCATCGGTCTTCCTTCCCGCGCTCAGCAGGCGCTTGATCTCTTGGCCGGTGAGGCTGCTCTTGAATGCGCTCTGGAACGAGCGCCGCAGCACGTCGAGCGCGTACGCGCCTTCGGTTCGGCTGATGGTGTTGATGCCGCCGGCGGCACGCAAGCCAGCGACGACGTGCGGATCGCTGGTGTGAACGCCGGCTCCGGTGCGGGCGTACTCGAGCACCATCGTCCACGCGTTCGCGGCGTTCTCGTCGGCGTCGCCTTGGATGACTTCCACGAACCGCATGGGCGCCGGCCAGAACTGGTCGTTGTCGAACACGACGCGTGCGGCGTGCTCGAACTGTTCGGTGGTCAGGCGATCGCGGAGCGTTTCGTAGTACCGGTGCATGACTTGCTTGTTGGGGCTTCTGCCGAATCTCTCGTGCAGGAGCGTCATCTCGCGAACGAAGACGGAGCGATCGAGGCTCACCCTAGATCCTCCATTGGCCGCAAGTGATCCTGCGGCATCATGAACCCGCACCGTCCCGACCCGCGCTTCATCTCGGACCAGTACTGCGGCTGCTTCACGTCGCGACCGAACGCCCACCCGACAAGGTCGTACGTTCCAAGCTGCCCGACCGCCAGCACGTACGGCTTGTCGTCGTCCGCTCCTCGCGGCAGAAGCAAACGGCCCTTCTCCCATCGCGTGGTCTTCACCTCGTAGCGGCCGGCGTCCTCACCTCTGAACTTCGAGACACCCGACCAGTACACGCCTAACCCCTTGGCCGCAGCCATCTCTCCGAGTGCGCCTTCGATGTCGATCATCCATCGGTCCACTTCGTGTTCGGGGCGCTCGTCGTCGGTGTCGATTCGGCCTTTGCCGATGGCTGTGCAGGCGCGCATGATGCCTTGCGTGGCGCCCAAGAACAACTCCTGCGGCGTCAACTTGACGATCACTACAGCCCTCCGATGGCGTCAGCGATCGCCTTCGCCGTGCCAGCCAACTTCCGATCACCCGCCGACAAGCCACCACCAGCCGCGAACTTCTCAGCCTTCTCCACCACCCGACCCTCCACCAGCAAGTTGTCGAGGCCGTACCCCTTCTCCACCCAGTACGGATCGCCAGCCACCTGCCGCGCCGCCGCGCGGAAGATCTGCTCCGCCTCAGCGCCAAGCTCACGGCGTAGCTTCGCGAACTTCTTGCGCCTCGCTGCGGTGGCGATGCGAACGACGGGAAGGGCGCCGCAGTTGTCGTTCCAGATCTCCAGGAAGGCGTCGGTGAATCCTGCCACCTTGGTGGGTGGGTTGGCTTGTCCGTTGCTGTAGATGGTGAGGGTGTCCTCACGCGTCGGCTTTGCCGACAAGGGTTGTAGACCTTCTTCGTGTTCGTCAGTCTTCGTCCCTACAGTCTTCGTTACGTGCGGTTCTCCGACGTCGGATTCTCCGACGTGCGAAAACCGCACGTCGGTGGGTTCGTCACCGACCACGTACTGCCATCCCCTCAGTCGACCAGCCTCGTCCCTGACGGCGTTGCGGGTAACGTACCCAGCCTCGGCCAGTTCGTTGAAGGCGCTTCGGGTTGCGGCTAGACCGTCCCGAGTCTGCTGCGAAAGGTACTTCAGGCTGTGATCCCAGTCGTCGGGGTACGACAGCATCAGCAGCAGCAAGCCCTTCGCCTTCAGGCTCAGGTGTGGTGATCGGACGATCTCGTTCGGGAGGGTCGTGAAGTGCTTCTTCCGTCGTGCCGTGTAGTAGGAGCGAATGTTCACCTTGAACTCCAACCCTGCCGGTCGGATATACTGCGCGTGCACGCGCCAGCGTCTTCTGCACACGCAGCCCGACAGGAGGCCCCCCAACAGGGGGCCTTCGTCATGCTATCAGCCGAACGCCTTCTTCGGTCGGGCCGCGTGCAGCACGCGATTCAACCGATCAACCCACTCCATAGCCGAACCAGACGACGCGCACACCACCACCACCGTGTCCTCACCGTCATGCAACGCGTACAAGTACCCCGGCAGCAACCGATCCGCGCTCGCCAACTTCAGCAACTCATGCACCGCCTGCGTCACCCCACGGCTGGTGTCGACCACCACCGTGCTCTCGTGCCGCAGCACGCGCAGCACATCAACCGCGAACCGATCGTGAAGCTCGAGCATCAACGAGTCAGGCGTGTGGCCCTCAAGCAACTGCCAACGCGTCTTCTTCGACCCTGGCTTCAGTGGCACCCGCACCGCACCCAGCGATCGCAAGTCGTTCTCGACCACCGTGATGCCGGGTGACAAGCCGAAGTACGCCTCCACCTGCTCCATCAGCATCCTGGTCGGCGCCCAGTCGATCGGCATCTGCAGCAGCCGCAGTACGAACGCCCTTCGTTCCGCCCGCTGGCCCGCCGCCGCCGACTTGCCTATCGCGTACGCTCGCCAGTCCAGGATCGGCGCTTCCCTGGGGGCGATGCCCCTCAGGGAGCGCCTGCGATCCTGCGGCGGCTCAGAAGTCGGTTTGTTCCGCTCCATGTTCGCCACCGTCACCGGGTTGTGCTGTCGAGAGCGCGTAGTCCGCGACGCGCCCTTCCCACGTCGGCGCGTCCGCTTGGAGAAGGGTGACGGCTTCTTCATGGGTCAACTCCCCGAGCTTGGCGATGGTGCGGCCGACGGCGAGGCTGATGATCGCCTTCACGTCGTTCATGTCGGGCACGCCCTGCTCAGCGAGTGCATCCAAGATCGCTTGCCCTTGCGCCTTGCTGGCGTGCTTGCCGCTGGCGGCGGTCGGCTTCGATGCCGGCTTCGGCTTCTCGAACGGGTCGGCAGCCTCGATGACCTCGACGTCAAGCACCTCTTCGCGAGGCGCGATCGGCAGGTCACGACGGTTCACCCTCGGCGGCGGCTCACTGGGCGGCACCACCGTCGGCGGCAGCACCTGCGTCTGCGCCATCTCCTCCTCCGTGTACAACCCACCCAACTCCTGCGGGAACGCGCGCCGCAACGCCTGCGCCTCCGCCACCTTCGCGATCATCACGTCAGGCATGGTCGGCCACAAGCCCATCGGGCTGCCGTCCTTGCCCTTCTGCACGAACGACTTCCAGCGAGCGACAGCGAACAGCGGCTGATCGAACCCGCGCCGCATCACACCCACCCGCGCAGCAGCCGGCGGCTCATCCTCCAGCCACACGTCACGCCACACGCCATCAGGACCGCACCACTCCGGCCCCACCTGCCCCGCGTACTCACGGCTCCGCTGAGCGATCAACCGCAACCCGTCGATGCTCACCTGCGTGGTCATCACCAGCCGCTTCTCCTGCGACGACCACCGCTTCACCGGGTAGATCTGCTTGGCGAACGCGTCGAGCTTGGTGCGGTTGCAGATCTGCAGGAACAACGCAAGCTCGTCGTCGGTGGCGCCTCGAGCGATGGTGCTCTTGATCAGGTCGATCTGTTCGCGCGGGATCTCCGGCGCGATCTTCGCCAGGTCGTGACTCACGATTCCATCTCCCAACTCTCGAAGTCGCTGCGGCGGATGATCCAGCGGCTACCCACGCGCTTGGCGGGCAGCGACCCAGACCGCAGCAGCTTGTACACGCTGGTCAGGCTGATCGGCAGCGCGTCAGCGATCTCCTGCGGCGTCACGAACTCGATGCGCACCCGCTCCGCCGCCTCCTCAGGGAACAGGCGCTGCTGACCCGGCAACGGCGCCGCCGCCTGCGGATGCAGGTAGTCAGCCAGTCGACCCATCAGCCCGTACACGCTGAACAACGCCAACCGAGCTACCTCAGCGTCGGACGCGTACGACCCGTCCGCCATCAGTTGCTCCCTGGTCGACCGAAGCTCCTCAGCCAGTTCCTTACCCGTCAGTGTCATCCCAAACCTCCTCAGCCATGCCCCGCTTCACCAGCGGATCGCCGTGCAAGTCTCGGTACTCCAGCACCGCGTCCGTGGGCACGCCCATCCCGTCAACCAACGGCATGTCCGCCACGAAGAGCGTTCTGGTACCCATCACGCACGTAGTGATCGCCCCTGTCTGGGCGCGGTAGTACGCCGCTCGCAGGCTGATGCCCGCCAGGTCCGCGTACTCCTCCGCCGTCAACAGGTTTGGACTGAGCGCAACCGTCCGCCTCATTCCGCACCTCCTCGCAATGCAATGCCAATCATAGCAGTTGCGCCGGCGCAACAACGCGCCGTTGCCGGCGCCGGCCACCACGCGTACCGTGATGATGCGGCGTCCCTCACGCCGTTCCTGCCCTCCTCAGTACGCACCCCGTTGTCTCCGCCGGCCGGGGTGCGTACCCTTGGTGCATGAGCAGCCGGCGGTTCAGTGGCGTCCTGTGGCCCATCGAAGTGCCACGAGTGACCCTTCCCTTCAGCGCAACGTGGACGCAGTGGTACAGCGACGAGCGTCCGCACCGTGGTGTCGACATCGCGCCGTGGCCCGGCAGCACCGGACGGCCAGTCCGATCGCCCATCCACGGCACCGTCGCGTACGTCCGCGAGTCGACCACCGCCGGCCTCGACCTCGCCATCACCGGCAGCGTTCCGTACCCGTGGGGCGCCAGCGACCTCAAGGGTCGGCACGTCGTGTTCGCTGCGGACGAACCGTTCCACATCCGCATGTGCCACCACAGTGAGATCCTGGTGGTCGAGAACCAACTGGTGGCTGCGGGTGATCTGATCGCGCGCATCGGCAACACCGGCGTCCAGTCGAGCGGCCCGCACGTTCACCTGGAGATCCGCAAGGGCGCGTTCGATGATTGGCTGGTGGTCGACCCGATGCACTTCTTCATTGCGGCCATACCCGGCCTCCGCCAAACGGTGGTCGGACTTCAGTAGGAGGTGATTCGCATCTACTCTCACGTCGTCCACCTCAAGGAGGGAACATCATGGTGAAGTACTTCACGTACATTCCGATCCTCATCGCATGGCTGCCGGAGATCATCAAGGCCGTCACCATCATCGAGGCGGTGCTCGACCCGAAGACACCGGGCGCCGAGAAGAAGCAGGCCGTGCTCGCGTACCTCAGCCAGGTGGCTGAGAAGACCAAGCTGCCGTGGGGTGAGCAGGCGATCGGCGTGGTGTCCAGCGTCATCGACACCGTGGTCGGCATCCTGAACTTCCTGCGGGTGTTCAGCAAGGCTGCCGACAAGCCGGCTGAGGTGACTGACGCTGAACCCATCGTCACCGCCGCATCCGTCAACGAGCAGGTGGTCGAGGCGATGGAACACGACCCCATCCTGGACGCGTTCCTCAGCAAGGCACCGAAGGCGATCTAGGGAATCGACGGAGGCCCCCAACTGGAGTAGCGTAGACTCAAGCCAGCGACGTGGGATCCTGGCAACATCTGCGCCATTCCTTGGGGGTTCCGCACCACGATGGATCAAGCTCACATCCCGCCGCCTCATGATCCGACGCTGGCTGAGCGCGTACGACGACTGGAGGTTGTCGTGAACGGCAACGGTCGGCCAGGACTCGCTGAGAACGTGCGGTTGCTCATGACGCAGGGCGAAACGCACAAGACACTCCTCGAATGCGTGAAGAAGAGCACCGATCAACTGCTCGCCACTCGCATGGTCGATGAAGCTCGCAGGGAAGGCTCGAGGCGAGCGATCACCCAGATCCGAGGCATCGCCATCATCATGCTGGCGCTGCTGGGAATCGACCTCAGCGTCGGGTTGCGTGAGATGTTCTCGTTGCTGTCGCTCAGGTAACGCACGTACGATGGGCGCGCCGAGCGCCGCTCGGCTTGCGCTAGGGCCGACCGGAGCGCCCAAATCGACTACCGGTCGGCCCGCTTCTGTCTTCACTTCACCCTCAGGAACCGCTTGTGCAGCGTGCGCAGCACCTCCACGTCGCTGAGGTTGTAGTCCACCACCGACTGCCAGTCGCCAGCCTGCACGCGCGACCACACGTCCGCGCCAGTCATCGCGTGCTTCACCTTCGGACTCTCGACGCTCAGCGCGCCGCACAACTCGTCCAAGCTCACGTACTCCCGGTGATCGCCGGTCCACTCGACACCCAAGTCAAGCACCGCCGGCGAGTACGGGCTGGCTCCGTACGGCAGGCGCACGCTTGGCTTGATGCCATGCACCACCGATCGCTGGTGCAGGAACCGCAGGTCGAACCGCGCGACGTTCATGCCGACGAACGTGACCATCCAAGCTCCGCCGTCGCCGTACGGCGCGCCGGCCACCTGCAGGTCCGCCGTCAGCAGCGCGTAGAACGCCTCCAGCATGAACGCCTCATCCTCGAGCCGCTGCAGATCCTGACGCACCACGTTCTGCGCCGGCTCACCGTTGACGGCCCAGCCGATGGCGAACAACTGGCCGTACGCTCCGTTCAGGCTCGTCTGCGCGTGCGCCTCGACGCCCTTCTCCGCCACGTACGCTCGGATCTTCTCGGGATCCTTGTAGTTGCTGGGCGCCTTCACGCGTGACGCTGCAGCGTCCGCTGCGCCTTCCCGCTGATCCGGCACTGTCTCCACGTCCAGGTACACGAACGCCGTGTTGCTCATACCGTAGTCCCTTCGGGGTACTTCGTCGCCAGCGGGCGGTAGTTCTCGCTCGCTGCCTTGCCGCAGTGCGAGCACTTCATGGCGGGAATGACGTTCTGGTGGAAGTACGCGTCGTCATAGCCGTAGCTCTTGATCGTCGTGCCGCAATGCTCGCACTCGTAGATGGCGTGAAAGTCACGGCGGTACTGACTCGTTATCTCCTTGATTCTCATGCCCGCTCCTCACTCAGGCTGTCATGAGCCTCGCCCTGCGTCCCATCCGCCTGCATCCTCTGAGTCGCCACCAGAAGGCCCATCGTGCAGTTCCGCATCAACAGCGCCCTCGACTCCTCACTCGCCAACCCGAACGCCTCCTGCAGCCGCTCAGGCAGCCACAGCCCGCTCTCGAACGCCTGGATGATGTTCCCAGTCACGCTCAGCATCACCGCAGCCGCATCCACATCCTCCGGCGACCCATCCGTCACAGCCACCAACGGGTTCTCCAACGCCGGCCGCGCCGCGATCACCATCCCGAACAACGCCGTCACCCCATCGATGATGTTCACCATCGCCCGCTCCACCTCACTTGACTCGGTGCTCACTCGCCTCACCCTCCTCCGGCTCCTCCTCAAGGAACCAACGCAACAGGTACGTCGCCAACCGCGCATGCGCATGCCGCACCCGCGTCTCCAGGAACCGCCACTCACCCCACTCGTGCAGGCTGGCGTGGCACTCCTTGCACAGCGGCAGCGCCGCCCACCCCTGCAGGCCGAGGTGGCTACGGTGCGACAGGTCACGCAGCCTCGGACTCCAGATGCCTCGGATGTGCGCCGCCTCGATCGGGTTGGCTTCCAGCCCATGCCCCTCGCACGCTGCGCACTTCTGCGTCTTCAGCCACTTCCAGTACGCGATCACGCGCGGACTCGGACGCTTACGCTCGCTCATCTCGCCCTCCTCGGTCGAACATGCGAGCGACTCATGCCGCCCGACTCGTCACCGATCGCCACCCGCGCCCGCCGCTCGCCAGACTGCCGAGCTTGCTGAGCGCGCCGCCTCTTCTCCTCCCGCTCCTCCTGCTGCTGCAGGATGAAGAACCCGAACACCGGCCACGGCATCAGCGGCTCGCCTCCTCCGCCAGCACCACCCTGCTTCCTATCAGGCTGAACACCCCCAGCGCCGCCATCACCAGCGCCCGCTCGAGGTCACCCTGAGCGAACGCCAGCCACGCACCCACCGCCAGCGAGCCGGCCATGCCTCGGAACAGCCACACGTCCCTCATGCGTCCACCGTCCTGTCGCGCATGGCGGCGCTGATCGCGTCCCTAGCGCCGTCCGCACCCAGTCTCGCGGTCAGGCGCGCCATCGCATCATGCGCCAACGCCTCCGCCCGCCTCACCCGCCGCAACCGATCCGCCGTCCGCGCCTCATCGGACAATCCAAGCCACGCGTCCTGCAGATCGTACGCGTGCAGCACCAACGCCTCATCCGACCAACCCGGTACCATCACAGCTTCCCCTCCAACCACGCAGCATCCAACTCCGCATGCAAGTGCCCCTCATGCTTCCGCACCAACTCCAGGTACACCTCCCGCGCGCCCTCGCGCTCGTCATCCGCCAGCGACCGCAACGTCAGCAGCGGCGCCGGCTTGAAGCCCATCCTCGACAGTTGCCGCGCGATCTCTCGACCCTGCCGCAGGCACCGCGTCGTGATGCCACCCTTGTGCCAGTGAGCGTAGTACAGGTGGTACGCCTCGCACACATCGAACCGATCCATCACTCCTCCTCCCGGCAGCCGCCAGCCCACCGCAACGGCCACCGCACGTCCCACCACAGGTTCACCAGTTGCCGGCGGAGCTTGCGTCGACGCGCCAACCGCCGCTCGCGCCGCAGCACAGCCGGCGACGGCTCATGCAGCAGCCCACGCGGCCGGCGATCCTCCCAGTACTGATTCGCTGCCGCCCACGCCTTCGCTCGCTCGCGGATCATGCTCGACCACACCGCAGCGTTGAAGTCATGCACCCAACCCGACCGCTCGTCGTCCATCACGCCTCCCATCACCGATCGCTCAGACCGGCGGTCCTACCGTGCGTCCTATCAGCCCGATCGCCGCGACTGGCCACGCGGTTGCGCCGGCGCAACGGGTCGACCCCGCCGCGCCGGCGCCGCGAGCTACTCATCCAAGATCGACTCGCCGGCGTCGACCACCGCGCGCACCAACGCCTCGGCGATCTCGCGCATCCACCCGTCCTGCGCCGCCATGATCACGTTGCCCAACAGGGTGCCGCGTTCCCACCCGACCTCGTCCAGCCATGCCTCCACCAGGTGTGGGTACCGCGCGGCCCACGCCATGAGATCGCCGGTGTACACGTCCACCGGCGGATCCCAGCCGTCGTCCTCGGTCATCCACTCGAACACGGCGCCGGCGACGGCGGACGCGTCGTCCTCGTCGTCCAACCCGTCGACGCTGCAGCGCAGCATGCCGTCCATCACATCGGACACCAGCCGCAGCACCCGCTCATCGTTCGAGTCGGGTCGCGGCGCCTCCACGGTGTCGAACGCCTCATGCAGCGCATCCGCCGCCGGCCCACGCAGCGCATCCCAGTCCACGCGCCACCGCGCCTCGAAGCCGGCACCATCCGGCACGTCGCGCACCGTGACACCGTCATAGATCGCCTGCGCCACCACGCGCGCCTCACTCCACACCGTCGCCTCACTCATCACGATCCTCCAGGTTCACTCGAGCCGCGAACGCGACAGCGTCCGCCTCCGCCTTGAACTCCGCCAACAGCCACCGATGCGCACCCTGCCACCGGTACACGCGCCACACCGGCAACGCCACGCCACGCGGATCATGCCGGCGATCCACCACCGCACGCTCACTCATCCCAACCACCCCTCATCGCGATCCGCGCACGCATCGCACTGGTACCCACGCCTCACGTCCGCCGGCGTCAACCGGTTTGGCAGCCCGCACGTAGGGCACGGCAGGTTGCGCGGGTTGTCCCGCCCCGCCGCACGCAGCGCACTGCGGCCACCAGGATCAGCGAACTGCCGCCGGCGCATCACGCCTCACCACCACCCTCGCCAACATCCACCAGTTCCAGCACGTAGCACCGACCCACCAACGGATCAGCCGTCGCGCTCGACCACCGCGCCACACCAGCAGCCGTCAGCCGCTGCGCCGACCACGCGTCGACGTCGAGCGCCTCACGCCACGCGCCGAACCCGGCGCGCGGCCCGCCACGCGTGAACACCAACCCCGAGTCCACGCCCTCGACCACCTGCAGCATGCCGTCCTCGACCTGCTGCAGCAGCCACAAGCTGTACTCGTCCGCATGCGCGCTCGCCTTCAGCCGCAGCAACCGATCCCGCTTCGCGCTCGTCCACTCCGCCGTCATCATGTCCCAACCTCCAGTGGCCTAGCTCGTCAGTGCAGGGCGGCCAACCCGCTGCAGTCGGCGCCCGCCGGCGCCGATTCGCCTCACTCGCCCTCGCTCGCCACCTCCCACCAGTGAACCTCCAGCATCCCGCGCCGCCTCAGATCATCCACCAGCACCCGCGCCGCCTCAGCGTCGACCACATCGACCACCCGATGCGCCGTCCACTCCGGTCCACGATGCGCAGGATCACGCCACACCACCCGACACTCACCAACCATCACGACACCTCCAGGCCGTACGCCTCACGCACCAACGCACGCAACCGACGAATCGTCCGCGCACGCGCCACCACCCGATTCGACCCACCCTCCCGCTCATCCACCTCCAGCCGGCACACCGCCTCCGCCTCCGCCCGCATGCCAGCATCCACAGCCGCACGCCACGCAGCCACCAACATGCCCCGCTGATCCCGCACGCTGTACGTCACAACACACCACCTTCCGCCACCGCCGCCGGCGAGTACGCCGCCAACAACCGATACCGACCCCGCGCCCCCGAACGATCCCGCCACAACCGCAACGACCGCCCCGCCAACGCCGGCGCATGCGACGCCAACGTCAACGCCACCACACCCCGCCCAACATCCCGCCACACCCCACGACCCGACGCCACCAACGCATCCGCCACCGCGAAGTCATCCAACGACGCCAACGCGCAGAACCGGAACTCCGCATCCACCACCCACGCCTCACCACGCGCCTCATCATCAACAAACAGCGCACCCGCCGCCAACCGCTCCGCCATGTACTCCAACGCATCCGACATGCCCAACCTCCCAACCATGGATTCACTCACAGGATCAGACTAAACCGGCCTGGCAAACCATGTCAACAGCCACCCCACAAACACCGACCAGGACAACACACCACACTTCAACACCTCCAAGGCGCACTCGAACCAACCCACGGATCAGCCACACCAACCCACAGCCAACGCGGAACGAGACACAAGGCGCAAACGAGACACATGGCTCACATCTAGGCGCCCGTGCTGCACACGCAGCCGCCGCCGCGCGCCGCCGCTCGCCGGGTGATCACCCCGCCGGCGCTGCAGCCGGTGGCGTCGCATCCCCCCCTGCAGCCGGCGCCGTGGTGGGCGCGGCTCGAGGCGTGTTCGAGTTGATAATGTGCCTTATCAAATCGGCCCGATCGGTGTCGCCGGCGTCGCTGGCCAGCGGCCGAGGCGATCGCGCGTCGACGCCGGCCGCAGATCGGCGGAACGCGTGCCTGACGCGCTCGAGCCGCCTTCGGCGGCGGCGCGGGCGAGCCGGGGGGGGCCTCCGGCGGCGCCGCTCCCAGAAATACCCTTCCACGCGCACTTTTCTCAGTCCCCCCCAGCACATCTTGTGCCATCGTGTGCTATCTTGTGCCTGGAGGTGTTGTGATGCCGCAGGTGCGTGTTGAGGTGCCGGTTGAGGTTCATGGGTTGTTGAGGGTGGAGGCTGCGAGGCGGGGGGTTACGTTGGCGAGGGCGGTTGTGGCTTTGGTGGGGGAGTCGTTGGGTGGTGTTGGTGGGGAGGTACAGCTTGTATCAGCGCGTACCACGTTGCCTGTAGCGGATAGTCCCAAGTTGGTACAGGTTGGTACGTCGGGTGTTGAGGATTCTGGGGGTGGTGTGGGGGTGGGTTCGCGGGCTGCGGGGCCGGTGCGGGTGGTGGGTCGTAAGGTGGTTGAGTCGGAGTGGGTGGCGCCGGTTGGGTTGTCGAAGTCTGATCAGGTGAGGCGGGGGCGGAGGGTGAAGGATGAGTGACGGCCCGATCGAGCGTGAGGCCCTCACGGCGGCACTCGTGCGTGACTACGACGATGAGCAGATCGTCCTGTGGATTCACGCGCTACAGGACCGCGAGGAAGAACTGGAGGCCGAGGTCGAGCGGAACCAGGCCACCATCGACGGGCTGCTCGGAACCATCGGGCAGATGGGCATTGAACTCATCTCGCTCCGTGCCCGCATCCCCAACCCGGACAGCCTGCGGCGCTGCATCCTGGTGCTTGACGGGATAGCCCCGGCTGAGGCCACGAAGGTGGTCGCTGACTACCTCCGCAATCTCTTGCCGAAGGAGGCCACCGATGGCTGAAGCTGTTGTGCTCGTGATTCACCACCTGCCCGACGACCCGCCGACGGGGGACATGGGCCGTGGTGTGCTCGTCACCTGGCCCGACGGCCATGTTCGACTGGCGCCTGCCCGAATGCTGGTCACGGCGGACTGGCTGCTGCTGGACCTTCCTGCGTGGTGGTGCGAGTTCCCCACCCTGCCCGCCGACCCCAGCGAACGGCTCACGACGGAGGACGTGCGGGAAGCGGAGCAGCTTATCGCTTGGGCGGCGCAGAAGTTTGAAGCCGAAGACGCCGAACCCGTCAGCCGAGACTTCTACGCCCCCCGGTACAGGGCACTTGCCGACCGCCTTCGCGCCGCCCTGCCGAAGGAGGCGAAGTGAGCAACGAGCGCACTGAACAATGGGCAGCGCAGTACGGCGAGTCGTGGTCTGACCGCCTTCGCGGCCTTGCCCAGAACGACTACATGATTGACCAGCACTTCCTGCCCGAAGGGGACATGCTCATCGACGCCGCTGCTCACATTGAGGCGTTGGTGACCAAGCTCATGCAGATGACGAAGCGCATCCCAGACCCGGACGACCTGCGGTGGTTTCTCTCGATGGTTGAGGGTTCGGGGATGCTGTCCGAACAGGAACTCAACATGGCGCGGCGCCTTCGCGCCGCCCTGGAGGCGGAGGGGTGAAGCGTTGGCGTGCGAAGCGGGAGTCGGATCAGTTTGTGGATGGCGTGGTTCGGTTGGAGGAGGTTCCGTTGGTGTGGGCGCGTGTGGTGGAGGAGCGTGCGCGGCAGGATGCGGTGCATGGGTTGCCGGCGGATCGGGTGTACTCGTGGGGGGATTGGTTGAGTGTGCTTGTGGAGGAGGTTGGTGAGGTGGCGCAGTTGTGCCAGCCGGGTGCGGTGACGACGGGTGCCGGTGAGCGGTTGTTGGTGAGTGAGTTGGTGCAGGTGGCGGCTGTGGCGATCGCGTTCGCTGAGTCGTTGGTGGGGGATTCGTAGTGGTGTGGTGGGTGTTGGGGGTGGCGTACGTGCTTGTGGTGGGTGTGTTGGTGTTGTCGGCGTTGCGGGTTG
>Ga0209498_1000107_pt1 | contig 47160 bp, 41 predicted proteins | sample WalLakDeSediment_FD_184131 | JGI IMG/M metagenome (GOLD analysis project Ga0209498, IMG submission 184131) | Lake sediment microbial communities from Walker lake, Nevada to study Microbial Dark Matter (Phase II) - Walker Lake 11/02/13 Deep... | ecosystem: Environmental > Aquatic > Freshwater >... | reverse complement strand
AGGATTATAATGGGCGGGACCCTTGCGCGATTGATCATAAATCAGGCTGAACTAGGACGGCTTCCTGATGCTGTGATTCGCCTTGGCATACGTCAGCGGCACAGAAAAGTTTTGCAAAGACAGCAAGTTGGTGATGTTAGCCAGGAGCTGGAACAGAAGAAGACTTTTATTCAGGAAATGGACTCAGGTCCCATCGCCGTAGTTCCGGAGCTGGCCAATGTTCAACATTACGATGTTCCCCCGGGGTTTTTCCAGTTAATGCTCGGCCCTTTGATGAAGTACAGCTGCTGCCTTTTCAAGGATGGCGGTTCCAGTACTGATCTGGCTGCTGCTGAGGAGGACATGCTCTCCCTGGTGGCCAGGCGCGCTGGGCTGGAGGATGGCATGGATGTCCTGGATCTGGGTTGCGGATGGGGCTCGTTTTCCTTGTGGCTGGCCCAAAAGCACCGGAATTCAAAGATCAAGGCTGTATCCAACGCTCAGAACCAGGTGGATTACATAAACCAGAAGGCGGAGGATCAAGGCTTGCAAAATCTGCGGGCTGAGCGCGCGGACATGAATGTTTTTCATCCTCAAACATTGTTTGATCGCATTATCAGCTTGGAAATGTTCGAACATATGCGCAATTGGCGCTGGCTGCTTAAGAGGATTTCCGGGTGGCTTAAGCCCTCTGGATCTTTATTTGTGCACATTTTCGTTCATGAAAAGTATGCCTATTTTTTCAACCAGGGTCCTGGTGACTGGATGGGTAAACATTTTTTTTCCGGGGGAATGATGCCTTCGGATGATCTCATGATTTATTTCCAGGACCAAATGAGAGTTCGCGGTCATTGGCGGATCAACGGGCTGCACTACGCGCGTACCCTGGAGGAGTGGTTAAGGCGTCTGGACAGCAATCGCCGGATGGCTCTGAAGGTCCTTGATGAAGCGTTGCCGCCGGGTACGGCAGATTCCCCGGATGTTCTGCTTCAGCGCTGGCGGATGTTCCTGATGGCCTGCTCTGAACTGTTTTCCTGGAATCTGGGCAATGCCTGGTTCATATCCCATTACCTGCTGTCCGCAAATGAGAACACTTCATGATGGAAAAAACTGGAACACTGAATTCTAGCGGTGCATTAAGGATTGCTGTTGTCGGCGGAGGCGCGGCTGGAATAACAGCTTCATACTATCTCTCGCGCAGGCATCAGGTTGATCTTTTTGAGTCCGCTCCAAAGCTTGGAGGACACGTCCAGACCGTGATGGCTGATGATGGAGACAACCGGAAAATTCCAGTGGATATGGGATTTATCGTATTCAATAACAGGACTTATCCCAAATTCTGTCGTTTTCTGGACCATCTTGGAGTAAAATCAGCTTCAACCGACATGTCTTTTTCATACAGTGAACCTCATACCGGGTTTGCCTATGCCGGTACAAGCCTTTCAGGTCTCTTCGCCCGACGGGCCAACATAATTAACCCGGCTTTCTGGCAAATGCTCTTAGCAGTCAGAAGTTTCTGCGGAAATATTTCCAGGGACCTGGAACAGGGGCGCCTCAAAGATGGGACCCTTGGAGGTTATATCCGTGAAAACAAATATCCGGATGTCCTTATGGCCCGCTACCTGGGGCCCATGGTCAGGGCAATCTGGTCTGCCGAGGAACACGAGCCTGAAAATTTTCCCCTGGAGCGCTTTGCCAGGTTTTTTTCCAATCACGGCCTGTTAAGCATCAGGGGCGGACCGACCTGGCTGTATATACCCGGGGGCAGCCACACCTATGTCCGGGCCTTTGAACAAACCTTCAAGGGAACCATAAAAACCGGATGTCCTGTAAAGGGAATTACCCGGACCACCAAGGGTCCTTTGCTCCATCTGGAAGACCAGCAACTGTCCTATGACGCTGTTGTCCTGGCCTGCCATGCTGACGAAGCTCTGGCCCTGCTGAAAGATCCTGACAGGGCTGAAATGGAAGTCTTAAGTCCCTGGCAATATGCCCCCAATGACGTTATCATGCACACTGATTCCTCGTTTCTGCCAGCCAACCCGAGAGCCTGGGCCTGCTGGAATGTTGTAGCCCATCCCGGAGACACGGAAAAAAGGGTTCATGTCCATTACTGGATGAATCTTTTGCAGCGCTTTTCCGCCAGGAAAAATCACGTGGTCACCCTTAATCCCCGCCGCCCGGTTCCCAATGAGGCCATATCCAGACGCCTGCTGATGACGCATCCCCGGTTCAATGCCCAGGCCCTCAAGGCGCAGGCCAGGCTGGGTTCTTTGCAGGGAAGAAGAAACACTTATTTCTGCGGAAGCTACCATTGCAACGGATTCCATGAAGACGCGGCAGCTTCCGGGGTTCGGGTGGCTCAGCTGCTGGGAGTCAGCCAATGAAATCAAGAGTTGTCCCGGTCAGTGTTTCCCATGAGCGTCACCTGCACAAAAACCATGGTTTTCAATACAGGTTCATGTTTTTTATCCTGGATCTTGACGAGCTGGATCATATTGACCGATCTTCCAGGCTGTTTGGATTTAACCGCTTCAGGTTCGTTTCCATTTTTGATCAGGATTTCCTGAGTCCCGGAAGCAGCAGCATAAAGAATAAACTTGAAAATCTTCTCAAATCCAAGGCCTCGATGGAACTCTCAAAAGGCTCGACTATCCTGCTTTTGACCGCGGGCAGGGTTTTGGGCCATGTGTTTAACCCGGTCAGCTTCTATTTCATCTACAACCCGGAAAACGAGCTTGTCTGCGCTGTGGCCGAGGTGAACAACACCTTTGGAGACAAACACGTGTATGTTCTTGAACATCCTGAAAATTCACGGTCTTTTCCAGTCAGATACAGGGCAAAAAAGGACTTTCACGTCTCCCCCTTTTTTGACATGAAAGGAGAATATGTCTTCAGCTTAAGCGACGCGCGAAAGGAACTGGACTTCACCATCACCCTGATCAAGGACGGTCAGAAGGCTCTTGAAGCAAGACTCTGGCAGGCTGGGCCAGGCAGGGAGCTAAATGATTTCAATTTGCTGAGAACATGGATGTTTCACCCTCTGGCACCCAACTTGACCTACATTCGGATTCTTCGCCAGGCCACCAGCCTTTATCTGGGCAAGAAACTTCCTGTCTTTTCCAGGCCTGAACCTCAAAGCCCCATGACCATAAGGACCATGAAGCATAAAACTAAGCTCATGGACCGGGCGGCACAAAGACTGGTTATGGCCAATTTGAAAAAAATCCACAGGGGTAAACTGGAATTGGAGCTGCCTGATGGGGAGATCCATGTGTTTGGAGGACATGAACCAGGTCCTTTCTGCCGGATGCGGATCAAGGACAACTTTTTTTTTCGTAAAATTCTCAAAAAAGAAGATGTGGGCCTAGGCGAAGCCTACACCCAGGACATGTGGACCACTGAAGACCTCACAGGTCTTATGGAGCTTCTGATCATGAACATGTACCGCATGTCATATTTGGAGAACTGGGGTTTTGTGGGCAGAAGCCTGCATAATTTTCTGCTTTTGGGCAGAAGAATGATCCCGGATAATGACCTCAAGCGCAGCCATGAAAACATCCGGGCACATTATGATCTGTCCAATGATTTTTTTTCCAGGTTCCTTGACCCGGGAATGACTTATTCCTGCGCAGTGTTTGAAAATCTGCAGGAACTGAAAGCTCCGGGAAAAAGTATTTCAGCCCGGGATCTTCAAATGGCCCAGAAGCGCAAGTATGATCTTGTGGCCAGGGCAGCAGGAATAAAACCGGGGGACCATGTTCTTGAAATAGGATGCGGATGGGGAGGCTTTGCGGTTTTTGCCTCTCAAGAGTTGGAATGCAGAGTTCATGCTGTTACTATATCAAAGAAACAGCATGAGTATGTTCAGGAGCTGGTCAGGTCCAGGGGCCTTGAGGACAGGATCAGAGTGGTTCTGGAAGACTATCGCAGCCTCAGGGGGCAGTTTGACGCCCTTGTGTCCATAGAAATGCTGGAGGCTGTGGGGCATAAGCATCACCCTGACTTTTTTGCGGCCGTGGACAGGCTCCTCAAACCCGGGGGTTTGGCCTGCATCCAGACCATTACCATTATTGACCAGAGATACGAAGCCTACCGCAAAACTCAGGACTGGATCAGCACATACATATTTCCTGGCGGCCTGTTGCCATCCCTGAACAGAATCACCAGGGTTTTGGCCCAAAACACTTCCCTGGTAATCTCAGGCATCAAAGACATTGGTCTCCATTATGGACCAACTCTGGCTTGCTGGAGAAGGCGTTTTCAGGAGAACTGGCAGGAAATAAAAGCCATGGGCTTTGACGAGGATTTCAGGCGGACCTGGGAATACTATTTCAGTATATGCGAAGCCGGCTTTAACCAGCGCAATATCAGGGACCTTCAGATCATTCTTGACCGGCCGGAATACATAAATCAGAGAAACACCTTACCCCTAGCTGACAATTGGGATTAAGTATCACCTAAATTAAGCGATTTTTCCAGGAAATTTTCGAGTAAGTTCTGCTAATTAAGGACGTTTTCAAGAGCAGAGAAAAAATATTGCTTGAAAGCTACATTAAACTTGGAAACCGGTGTTTCCAAGTGTGTCATCCGGGTAAAGTCAGCGGCGGTATTGAATATTAATCAACAGAGCAAAAAAACTTCTGCTTCAGGCGGGATAAAAATTTATCTGTCTTATTTTTTCAGTCATAAAGTCAATCATTTTTTGATGATGTTCAACGGCTTTGCTTTTTTTCCTGTAAACCATATAAAATCCCTGGTCCAAACTACCTTCTTTCAGATTGATTTTGACCAGTTCTTTGCTTTTTAACTCTTCCTGAACCATGAAAGGCGGAAAAATTGAAAAACCCATGTCAGCCTTGACCAGGCTCTTGATGGCCTCATTACTCTGGGACACACATATCTGCCTGAAGTTGTTCATTTTAAGCCCATGAGATTTCAAAAATTTGTCAAACTCATAAGATATTCCAGCTCCTTCTTCCCTCATGATCAGGGGCCGGTCCAGCAATTGGCGGATGGACACAGTATTTGAGCTATGCCTTTTTTTGCCGGATTCATAAAGATCAAGGGGGACCCTGATTATTTCTTTTTTGCTTAAGTTCTTATCGGTTGGAGGAGCTCCTGTAACGCCCAGTTCAAATATGCCTGTTAAAAGCCCTTCAAATATTTTTTCGCACCTCAGGATGTTTAAGGACAGCCGGGTGCTGGGATAATCTTTTTTAAAAGAATCAACTATTGATGGGAAGAAATGTTCTCCAGCGATAAAGCACGCTCCCAGTCTTAAACGCAGACTGAACTCCCCGGAGTATTTGTGCATTGTCTGATAGAGATCTTCTTTGAATCCATTCAATTTTAATGTGTAGTCATACAGCGCCTGTCCTTCCCGGGTGGGCGTGATCTTTCCTGATGATCCCCTGATGAGCAAAGGAGCCTGAAAAAAATTTTCCAGGCTTTGAATCTGCAAACTGACCGCGGGCTGGGTAAGAAAAAGTATTTTGGCTGCCTTGGAGAAACTGCTGTTATCCACCACTGTCCTGAAGGTGTTCAATGCGTATAGGTTAAGGTCCATAAATATTCCTCATTTTTACTCAGAAATTTTTATCTGACTGGATAAGCTTAATTTTGCAAAACAAGATGACATGTTTCTTTATAGCAGACTAAAATTTCTTAAGCAGAGGTCTTAGATTTGTCAGCTCAAGCAGAGACCGGATACGGTAATAACAATTTTATCAAGGAGTTGTAAAAAAAAATTAGTGAGGATTAATATATAGTCTTATATAAAGATTTAAATTATTTATAACCATAATTTCAACCAATGTCTACACCCTGTTCCAATAAATCAAGGAAATTATTTTTTCATGTCAACTATCTGGAAAACTGCATGAACATACAGGTTAAAATAAACATTATGTTTAATTTACCGGAGTTTTTAACAGGGTTTTGCGCTGATGAATATGGCGGGATTAGGAAGTTCTGCTGCGGCACGGGCTCAATCCTGATTCAGGAGGGAAATGGAATCAGATCCAGCCCGTGCCTGGGCAGAAAAGGCAGTAGGTTAAATAACATTTAAAGTCATTACCAGCGGACCAGGGCAAGCCGACAAAACCCGGGTCCGCTGGAACCTGAGGAGAGCTGCTATTTTTTCTGATTTTTTTGCACTTCCCTGGTCCTTTCCCAGAACCGGTGCAGACCGGCCCCGCCAAGGGCGGCCACTGCAACGGCCCCGGGCATAGGCAGGATTTCCAGCCCAGAGGAGGCAAGAGTATATCCTTCAGCCGGAAGCCTGTAGACCTTGGGATCAAGATCTATGACATAGAGGACTGCAGTGTCCTTGGTCCCCCAGAGATAGGACAGTGGCCGCCCTTTGGCCTGAAGCTCTCTGACCCTGGCATTGCCTATGGAGAGCAGGTCCTTTCTGTCGCCAAAAGAAATGCAACCGACAGGGCAGGCCTCGGCGCAGTAGGGAATCCCTCCGGCCATAATCCTCTCAGCGCAGAAAGTGCACTTGATGGATGTATTGTCCTCCGGGTCCATCATGGGTGCTTCATTGGGACATACTGATATACATCCCTGGCAGCCCACGCATTCTTCCCGGTCAATGACCACCATGCCCCCGTCAGGTCCATCCACGTAACTGATGGCCTCGGTGGGGCAGATGTCCACGCAGGGAGCGTTTTCCAGGCAATGCATGCACATGAACTTGCGGAACCGAAAAGTAGTATTGGGATAACACGCGGTCTCGTGTTTTTCGATCCTGGTCCTGAGGGCCCCGAAAGCGGAGTCCTCGTAGATATTTTTACAGGCCACTACACAGGCCTGACAACCGATACACTTGGTTTCATCGATCAACATTGCGTATTTCATTATTTTTCACCCCCGATTATTTATGCTTTGTAAACACGGACGCCGAAATCCTGCATGGCCGCACCCGCTCCAGGATCCTTCAGGGCCACCATTTCCTTGATGTTTATCCTGGGAATCAGATCCCCATCATTGGCCCCGCGCTGGTAAGCCAGGCTCAGGTCCTTGGACCAGTGTCCAAACCCGTGCATGACACAGACGCAATCAGGTCTGATTCCGTTGGTCAGTTCAGCCTTGAGTTTGATGCGGCCGGCTCTGGATTCCACAAAAACCTCATCACCGTGGCGGATGCCCAGATTGTGGGCAGCGCCTGTGTTCATGATGGCCGTGTTCACAGGGTAGGTCTGCAAGGCCAGGGCATTGTTCTGGCTTTCAGTCATCCTGTGCATAGGCGGGCGAGTGATGATATAATTAAAGGGATAGTTATCAGATGTGGTTTCTCTTCTAGGCTGCCAGTAGGGCAGAGGATCATACCCGGCCTCTTCCAGGGCAGTAGAGTAAATTTCTAGCTTTTCGCTCTTGGTCTTGAATTTTTCCGTTGGCTTGAAGGGTTTTTTGTCCGCCCACATGCCATTGGGAGACTTATTCAGATCTTCCCAGGAAGTTCCCAGGGCCTTGAGCTGCTCCTGTCTAAGCTTGCCTCCGCTTACTCCCTCAAAGTACTTTTCCAGGCCCATGGCCTTGGCAATTCCTTCGATAATGGCCCCGAATCCTTTGGTGTCGTAGAGGGGATCAATTATGGGCTGGCGTAGGGCTATCTGGGGGTAAAAGGCATGGTAGATCCTGTTGCCCATGCCGGCTGTTTCCAGGAAATATGGTTCTGGCAGGACAACATCCGCCATCTGAACAATTTCCGTGGGGAAGATGTCCAGGACCGCGATGAAATCCAGCTTTTGCAATGCTTCGGCAAATTTGACCGCGTCTGGAAAGGCCAGGACATTATGCTTGCGGAATAGGGCGGCCTTCAGCGGATAAGGCTTTTCCGTGAGAATGGCGTCAGTAATGGTGGAGAAATCCCCACGACCTATCGGGCCCATAATGCCATGTTTTTCAAAGCCGTCAATGCGCTCCTTGCTCATGGCAGGAAATTCCGGGGCCGGGAATAGAGAATCAAAGGAAACCATGCTGGGTGTTCGTTCAAAAATGACCCCGCCCTCACGGTCGATGCTGCCCACAAGTGCGTTCAATATGAACATGGCAAAGCACGCTCGCCAGGAGTTAGTATAATTAGGTCCGCCCGCGTCTCTCTTGTGACTGGGTATTGAGGCTGGTTTGACCGAGGCGAATTCCCTGGCGATCCTGGTGATGGTTCCGGCTGAAACTTCTGTGATTCCTTCGGCCCAGGCCGGAGTATAATCCTCTACAGCCCCCTTGAGTTGATCCAGACCCTGGGTGTATTTGCCTACAAATTCCTTGTCATAGAGTTCTTCAGTGACGATTATATTGATCATGGCCAGCATAAAGGCCAGGTCTGTGCCCGGCTTGATGGGGATCCATTCATCAGCCATTGAAGCGGTGATGCTAAGCCTTGGGTCTATCACCACGGCCTTGGCCCCGTTGGACATGGCCTTGACATAACCCTGGGCGGCCATGTTCTTGGCTTTGCCCGGCAAATCCCAGCCAAAGGACAGGATATACTTGGCATTGGCCAGATCATGCATCCAGGGCCGGTTGCCCTGCCCTGCGCAGGCTCTCCATATGGCCTGATGTGTGGAATAACAGGTATTATGGTGTCTGATAAGGTTGGGAGTGCCTATGGCTTTGGCCAGACGATGAATCCAGTCATGGGGTCTGGAAAAAATAGCAATGGATTCAGGGCCGTGCTTTTCTTTGGCCTCTTTGAATTTCTGACCGGTAAGCTTAAAGGCCTCGTCCCAGGAAATCTTGACCCAGCCCGGATCTTCACCTGGACCTTTTTTGGGGTTGGTCCTCTTCATGGGGTGCTTGAGGCGGTCGGGGTCATAAAGGTTTTTCAGGGCCGCGTATCCCTTGACACACAACTTGCCCTGGGCGATCTGATCATCAGGATTTCCGGTCAGTTTTATGGCCCGGCCGTCCTCGATATGAGCCACCATTCCGCAGTTGGCCGAGCAGACCCCGCAAAAATTAAATTTTTGGGTTGCTGCGTCCGGCTTGGCCTGCTGGGCCAGAGCCTTTCTGGTTCCTTTGTTTCCTGCGGGTAGAAACTGGCCAGCTGCTCCAGCGGCCAGGGTGACCGAGGAAGCCTTTAAAAAGTTTCGACGACTGAAAACGCTTTTTTTGCTGTTACCGCCTTCTTCCATAATCAACCTCCTTGATTGACCTGTATTGTTTGTCCACCGGATTATTAAATTGTTTAAAGTTCAAGGAAATGCTTCAGATATTTATGGTCCAAGTCCACCCAGTTTTCGCATATCCTGGCAATACTGTGGTAAAAAGGGACCGAATCCCTGGTCTGGATGTCCCTGCACAAATCAGTGAGCCAGCAAAGCAGGTGCTGAGTCAGAAAGTCTTCCTGGATCTTCAGGAGATTCAGGGCTTCACCAGGATCTTCACTTGATGCCTGAGCGGACATGAGGGCCAGGTGGGCCATGAACCCCAGTTCAACTGAGACGTGATCCTCCAGGTGTTCTTCATTGTCTCCCTTTATCATGCCAGTTGACTGGTAAAAGTTTTTTACCTGCACCCAGGGCTTGTCCATTAGCTGTTTTTTAAAGCTCCGGTATACGGATTCAAAGGGATGAACCCCCCGGGGATTTAGAAAAAGGAATCCAAATTCTTTGCACAGGGGGAGAAGGTTTTCCCTGTCATGAGTGGTATATCCGGTAAGCTGTTCCCAGCCCTGAGCGCATTGGGCTGATTGGGGCTCTTTGCACGAATCGAAAAAATCCCGGATCTGCTCTGTGTTTGACTCTATATAATCAAGAAGGCTCTTTGATGGCTCATCCCTGAATGCTGCGGATAATAAAGAATATACAATCCCCCTGGTTTCATCCCTGAAAAAGGCATCCAGGTCAGTTTTCGGGATATGACAGGTATGTAGACAGGACATGACCTCGTGGGGTTTCATATAGATTTTCCTGATAGGTATGTGTGCAATTGATTGATATTAAAAAACCATTTTTAACGTCGTTAAAATCATATTGATCAGCAGCTATGTCAAACAAGTAATTTTTATAAACGTATTATTTTTCTTTATAGGATTTATTTTAATTATCCTTGCTCGTAAAAGACTTTTTAGATATTTATTTCTCGGCTTTATTGGTTGATGGGTTAGAGTGGAGGTATCTCCAAGCTTTACCTTTATGATTTTTTTGCTTTTTTCTTAAAAATGAGGTAGATAAAAAATATGATTATTATTTGGAAAGTAATATCAAAAAAGTATACTTAGAAAAGGTTTGATTGTTTTTTAATTACATGCGGCTGTTATGCGGAAAAATTATTAAGCTGGGTCTGCTCAGCTTCAGATTGAATGATTTTCTGGCCATGTTTGTTGATTAAGCAATAGTATAATATTGTAAGCCTGCTGAAGGCTATGGAACATAACGGGCTTATTTCTAAATCATTCAGCCCTGTGAATAATACTTTCAGGAGGTTCAGCATGATGAATTTACAGAAAAGACATCTTTCCCAAAGCTTGATGCGCAGCGTGTTTTTTGTTTTATTATGCCCGGTTGTTCTGATCCTTACTTCTTCAGAACTGTCAGCCAAAAGCGAGCGCTGTTCAGTAGAATCTCCTTGTTTAGCCAAAGTGCGGCCGGCTGAATTCAAGTCAATCAAGATATTCAGCAAGGTTGATGTTGGCTCTCTGGAGGGATCCGCTGAAAAGCTGGGATTAAACAGGGCGGAACTGACAGAGTTCACGCTGAAGCTGTTTGAGAATAATTTTGCTGATATGGATCTTAATGATGAGCTGCTGCCCTTTTTAGTGGAGGAACCCCAGGAGCTTGGCTACATTCGTTTTACAATAAGAACAGTTGAAGAAGATGATCCTGTTATTCTGCGTGTCCTGCTCACAGCAGGCAATTATGCCATGATGGGGGGAAATCTGGTAATACTTTACATGTATGATGAAGATAAGCTTCAGCTTTCCTCAAGAGAAAATATAAACAATGATGTAAAACAAGCCATTGAAGATATGATGAAGGATCTGGCCGATAAATTTTATGGAGCGAGACGGATGCCGGCGAATATCGGGCCTTGTGATTCTGCGATAGCCTTATCTGGAACTTGGGACTAAAATTTTTTACTCATAAGGATAGTTCATATCATGTATAAAGTTCTGGTCATAGATGATGAAAAAACCACCCTAAGCATGTTTCAGATGTTTTTAAAGGCCTATGGCTATACAGTCTTAACTGCTGAAAACGGAGAAAAGGGCCTTGAAGTTTTTGATCAGGAAAAGCCTGATCTGGTTATCACGGACATAAAGATGCCTGGCGTGGACGGGATGCAGGTTTTGAGCAGGATCAAGGAGATAAGCCCGGGAACAGAGGTGATAATCATCACCGGGTATGGGGATTCAGACCTTACAGTTCAGGCCATGAAGCTCAACGCCACGGATTTTCTGCATAAACCCATCGGCAAAGACGCTCTGCAGCAGGCCCTGCATAGGGCCAGGGAAAGGCTGGATCTTCTGGAAAGACATGAAGAACAGATAACCTTGAACATGGCAGATGACCTGGCTATCCTGGACATCCAGGGCAATATCAACGCGTCCCATGAAGACAGGCTCCTGGAGATTTACAAACAGATCTGCGATGAGGGAAAATCAAAAATACTGTTCAGGTTCAAGTCTAATTCTTCGGTTAATGGCACCGGCATCGCCATATTGATCCAGATTCTTTCAAAATGCCTGGAAAAAGGACAAAAAGCAGCCATAACAGGTCTTTCAGAAAACTTTCAAAAATTTTTTGGCCTGGTGGGCATTAATAAGCTGGCCGGTATTCATGAAAGTGAAGAACAAGCTCTGTTTTGGCTGGAAGAGCGGTCCAACCTTGGCTGACCATCAAAAGCTGTCCAAAACATTTTTTTACATAAGGAGTTGTCATGAAACGCAAAAAAGGTTTCTTAATCAGCCTTGGTTTAGCCATCCTGGTTATAGCTGTTTTCCCCTTATGGACCCAGGCCGAGATTGATGTGGGAGACAGCCTAGCCGGACTCTTGTTGCCATCACCAGGCACTGAAGAAGCAACGCGTTATTTCGGACTTGAAAAAAACGAACCTTTTGCCCTGGAGCAGTTGGAGAAAGAGTATATTCTATTCAAGATAGTGGATGTCTACTGTCCTGTCTGCCATGAACAGACCCCGGCCTTTAACCGTCTTTACAGCCGCATCCAGGAGGATGCGTCCCTGGCTGACAAGCTGTATGTATTTATAATCGCTCCAGAAGCCACGCCCACGGAAATTACCTATTTATACCAGGCCTGGAAGACACCCTATCCCATACTGGGAGATCATGAATATATTCTGCCTGAAAAAATAGGGTCCCTGAACACACCCTATACCATTCTCGCAGACCGGGCGGGCCTTGTGCTTTATGCTCATCTGGGACCAATGCCCGAAACCAGGGAAATGGTGAATAAACTCAAGGAAATCATGGAACAGTAATCCGGGCATAAGATATTCAGCATGACCATTACTAAAAACCAGTTATCAGCAGAACCACATTCCAGCCTGCGTGAACTGGAATACAAGTCTTACCAGCTTGGTCTTCTCAATGAATACCTGCGTGAACTGACTTTTCTGGAAAAAAAACAGGAGATCCTTGAACAGTTTCTGCTTATGTGCATGGGAGCAGTGGGAACTGACAAGTCCCTGCTTCTGGTATTTGACCGGGCAGAGGAACCTGCTCTTTACAGCCGGGGATTTGCCGAATCCCAGATCCAGGTCTTGCGGGAACAAGCCCTGAAATGGGGAAGGAAGCATTTCAGCCGGGAGGACATTCAAAAAGACCTGATTCCCAAACAGGTCCTGGAAATCAGCGCTCATCAGAGCAGTAACGGCCATAAAACCCATCTGCCCTGGCCTGATAAGACTGAGTATATCCTTCGCTGGACCCTTGATGCCGGGTGTTTCGGTTTTCTTGCTCTGGGGGCCAAGCTTGACGGGACACCTTATGCTGATCTGGACAGGGATTTCTTGCTTCAGCTGGTTGAAATCCTGATGGACTCTCTTCAACTGGCTGGATCCAGGGCTGAAGTTGACCAGTTAAACAAGGAACTCACTCAGAAAAACAAGGAACTTATCCAGGCTCTTCACCAGGCTGAAAAAAGCCGGGGAAATCTGGACAGGCAGGTTTTTCATTTCAAGGCCCTGTCTGATACTTCAAGGGAATTAAGCGCGATATTGGAAAAGGATAAACTGCTGGACGCTTTTATGCTCATGGTCCTGGGTGTAATGAGTTCCCGCAGGGGCTGTCTTATTCTTTACGATGAACAGTCAGACAAGATCCTGAGCTCCTTTCGGGGCCAGGAAACACATGATCCAGCCAGTCTGTCTCACTCACAAATCAAAGATCTTATTGTTTCGCTTTACCCGTCAGACGATGACTACACCAATCCTGAATACAGGGTCCAGCATGTCAAAAATGGACAGCTCCAGTCTATTTTTCCGGAACCTGGTCTGGAGATGGCCGCGGCATTCAGCCTGGACCGGGACAGATTCGGGATAATCGGGGTATCCTCCCGTCTTGCTGAGGAAGGTTATTCAGGCCAGGAAAGGGAACTGCTTATTTCCCTGACCCATAATTTTCTGCCGGCCCTGGCAAACGCGTACTCATTTGAGACCATTCAGGACCTTAACCTGGACCTGGGCCAAAGAAATTTTGAGCTGTCCAGGACCATAGAAGAACTGAAAAAAAGTCATGAAACCATAAATATTCTGCAGAAGGCCAGAAACAGGGTTCGGGACCTGATCCACATGGAAGCCTCGCGTCTGGAAAGAGTCAGGGTCTGGGACTTTGTGTTCATTATCGTGGTAACTCTTCTCATCAGCCTGCCTTACAACAGTACTAGCCCGGGGGGGATATCCCTTGCTCCCGCGGTTTGGTCCCTGCCTGATCCTGAAACGATAGAAACAGCAGAAGCCGCCGCCAAACTTGAATCAGGCAGCGCGGTCATTGTTGATGCCAGACCCAATGAGTTTTTCCAGCAGGAAAGGATCAGGGACGCCATAAATCTGCCTTCCAACCTTTTTGACTTCATGTACATGATGCACTTTGCCGGTCTTGATCCGGAAAAGGAAATCATTGTTTACGGCCGCAACATCAGCAGGCGATATGATGAAAAAGTTGCTTTTGAGCTCAGGCAGCGCGGACATGAACAGGTCCTGGTCATGTCCGGAGGGGTTAAAGAGTGGAAAGCGCGGGGGTTACCGGTATGGCCATGAATATAAAAACCTTTTACAACTTCAGCCTGCGGGTGCTGACCAGCAAGGAGCTGGCCTTTATCCTGAGGCTTTATATCGGAGGCCTGTTCATCTTTGCCAGTCTTTACAAGATGAACCACGCAGCCGAATTTGCCGAATCCATTGCCAACTACCAGCTTGTGCCTTACTGGGCCGTGAATACCCTGGCCGTGACCATGCCCTGGCTGGAGCTGATCTGCGGTCTGATGCTGGTGATAGGTTTCAGGGCCAAGTCAGTCACAGTCATGATAGGAGTCATGATGGCCATGTTCACTGTGGCCCTGGTGATAAACGTGCTCAAGGAAACTCCCATAAGTTGCGGCTGTTTCAGCACTTCGGGGGATGTAATCGGCTGGCATACGGTCTTAAGGGACGTTATCTGGGTGTCAATGATTATTCATATTTATTATTTTGACCGTATGCTTCACCTGGAAAACAGATTTATGTCCATGTTGCAGAAAATACAGCAATAAAAGTAAGATATCCTAAAGGGAAAAAATGAACAAGATACACAAAAAAAGCATTCCCTTTTGCCTTGTTTTTATTATGGCAATATTTATCTTTGCGGGCTGCGCGGAGCAGCCGGACATGGCCGGGACATATCAGCAAGTTTCAATAGCGGCTCCCAGATCACATTCAATTATTGAACTTAAAGATAACAATGAGGGTGTCTGGGAAACCGATATTGATGCGATATCCTTCAGATGGAGCATCAGGGATGATGAGGTATGGCTGCACACCAAAACCGGTGGGTTGATCATCGCCCGGATCACTGATCAGGGTTTCATCATTGAACTGCCTGAAGCAGGCAGTTTTGAATTTCACAGGACAGCTCCTTAACTCAATCAAATACTTATCTTTCTCCCAGGTTGAGCGACTTCTCTATATCATTGCGAGGGAACCCAAGCAATCCCGGGCAGTTATTTTGAGATTGCCGCGTACCCTTGGGGTTCTCGCAATGACAGGCTTATCAAACAGTTGCAGGAAAAATCGCTTAATTTATGTTCCTATAAGATTCAGCAGGACATTAATCCTTTCATCTTTTTCCGATCATCTCACCTTTATCCTATTTCCCGGTGAATTCCGTTGATGGGGGCTCCCAAATATTGCCTGTCTGCAGGGCAGGTTTTTCATCTGTCCTGGCATTTCCCTAAAATCCATATTAATGATTATAGTCATTAAAATCCATAAATCAACATTATAGTCCTATAAAAAGATAAAATTTGACTGGTATACTGAGGGCACATATTAATAATAATTACTGTTTGCAAGAAACCATGAAATGTAAAGAAAAAAAAGTTTGTAATTCAGATATCTTTAATTCATAAATTTATTTAATAAGCAAATAAGCAATTTTAATTTGACTCTTATCGTTCGCAAGAAATAGACATAAATTGAGTACGACTTAAATCATACTATATTTGTGGGTAATTTTGTGTGAAAGAGCTGTATAACGAATATTATAAATGTCTTATATAAATATTTTTTCATGTAAAAAACAGCCGTGAAACATTGTCAGGCATTTCATCATGGCCTGTCTTTTACTTTTTTAGCTGTATATTAAGAATAAAACCTTACAACCAACCAGGAGGGTTCAATGAAGGAACAAATTCAAGTCAAAGACGGATTGAGCAGGAGAAATTTCCTGCGTGGAGCTGGCGTTTCAGTTGCCGGTCTGGCTGTGGTGGGCTCAGCGGGGTTGCTGGTGCATAATTCAGGCATTGCCACAGCGAGCACCACGCCAGCGACTTTGCCCTACAAAAAGATTGATCCGGACAAGGCCATGGCCGCGGCCTATGAGGGCTATTCCAAGGGAGGCTGAGGAATTGGAGTTGCCGAAGGTCTTTTCGGCGTAATGGCTCAAGAAGTTGGTTCTCCTTATAACCAGATCCCCACGCACATGTTTATGCCCTACCACGGCGGCATCGCCGGATGGGGCACCATATGCGGGGCCCTGGCGCCTGCTATTTCCCTGATCGGCGGGGTTATAGGGGATAGAACAGAAAGTGATAAATTAATCAATGAATTAATGTCCTGGTACTGTAATCATCCATTTCCCGAGTACCAGCCGGCAGGATTAAACCTGCATACAGTTGCGGTTGGGTCTACCCTTTGCCATGTTTCGGTCACCAAATGGGTCAATGCCATAGAACCCGCTGTCACCGCCGGCTCAAAGGAAAAGAAGGAAAGATGTGCCGGCGTATCAGGAGATACAGCCAGAAAAGCAATTGAGATGCTCAATGACTGGACTGATGGCAAGTTCGTAGCGGTGCATAAGCTTGATCCTATTGTTGCTACATGCATGGGTTGTCATAAGGAAAACCTGCCGCCTTTTACCCAGGGCAAGGAAAACTGCATGAGCTGTCATGGTTCAGCTCTTATTGACATAAATGAATGCGAACAGCATAAACGTCTGCTTTAGTATTCTGATCCCCTCAGGTCCATGGTCTGGAAAATTTCAGGCCATGGACCTCTAGTTTTTCATAAGCCTCGATTCCAAGCTATACGATTTTCCTTTTATGATTCTGGTTTGTTTTGAACTTCAGACTCGAGGATTGTCTTAAGCTCATCAAGGCTCTGCTCCAAATGAGACATAAGGCTTTGCACCTGGTTAAAATCGCCTGATCTGCCCGCCCTTTCCATGGCGTAGGCTATTTCATACATGGCCATGCCCCCGATATTTCCTGCGGCCCCTTTTATCTTATGAGCCTGATCCCCAGCCTGTTCCAGCTTGTCCTGCTCCACCAGCTCTTTCATGGTTTGCACCTGACTCGGCATATCCTCAAGAAATATCTTAATGATTTCCCTGGCCATATTTTCATCCCCAGACATAAACTCCAGCATTTCCGCGCGGTCAAAAACAGGAGCAGCTCTGGATCCTGATTTTTGTTTCTTTAAGGAGGTCTCTTGTTTTTCCTTGTCTTGTTCCGGTTCATCATTTTCTGCGGTCTTGTTAAGCCATTTAGTCAGGACAAGACCCAGTTTTTCCGGTTTGACCGGTTTTGCCACATAGTCGTCCATGCCTGCATCAAAACATTGTTTACGGTCCTGATATGTGGCACCGGCGGTCAGGGCGATTACGGGCAGCCGGGAAAAAGGATAAGGTCTGGAACCTGAATCCTGAGATCTGGATGCCGCGGCTTTATCTTCCTTTGTTTGCGGAGCTCTTTCAGATTCCTGACCCTTGACTCCTGATTCATGCTTCCTGATTATTCGAGTCGCCTCCAGGCCATCCATCACTGGCATCTGAACATCCATGAACACCAGATCATAGGACAAGGATTCAAGGGCCTTGACTGCTTCAGCTCCGTTGGCAACAGCATCAGCCTTGAGCCCCATTTTATTGAGTACACTCAAAACTACCTGCTGATTAACCACGTTGTCCTCAGCCACCAGGACACGGGCTTTTAACCTGGAAAAATCCGGCAGTCCGGGCCGGCTTGTTTCCCTGACCTGATCCTGGGTGACAAAAGTCCGGCTGTCAGATTTCCCTAAAACCATGTCCAGGCAGGCATACAATTCGCCTTGCAGAAAAGGTTTGGTTAAAGATCCGGAAAAACCGGCCTGATACAGACTGACGGTATCGTCTCCTGAGTTTATTGCCGAATGCATAATGATAAGTTTCAGGTCATTCAATCTTTCATCCACTCGTATGGCCCTGACCAGGGTTTGGCCATCCATGTCGGGCATATGCATGTCCAGGATTGCCAGCTGGAAAGGATCGCCCTGGCTCAAAGCCTGATAAATCATGTTCAGGACGGATGGACCGTTACCAGTATCTTGGGGGCGCATTTTCCAGGCGAGAAGACGCTTCATAATTATTTCACGGCTGGTGGGATTGTCATCTGCAATGAGGACGCGTATTCCCTGCAGATGAGTCAGGATCATCTCCTTATGCTTCTGCTTTCCCTGTAATCCCAGAGGGACGGTAAACCAGAATGTACTGCCCTGACCCTCCATGCTTTTAAAGCCAACATCGCCGCCCATCAATTTGACCAGTCGTCTGGATATGGCCAGGCCCAGGCCTGTTCCGCCAAATCTGCGGGTGATGGAAGCATCCACCTGAGAAAAACTCTGAAAAAGCTGATCCTGCTTGTCAGCAGGGATACCGATTCCGGTGTCCCGAATGGAAAAAACTAGTGTGACCCGTTCTTCACTTTCCGGGATATCAGACTGGGACAAATAATCATTGGAAGCCTTTCTGTTTTCAAATGCACTGGCCTCTGACTCCTGATCCCTGACTCCTGAGACGCGCACCTTTATCTCCACTGCGCCTTTTTCTGTGAACTTAATTGCGTTGCCGACCAGGTTGATCATTATCTGGCGCAGACGGACCTGGTCTCCCCGGACATAGTTGGGCACATCCAAATCCATTGAGCAAATCAGTTCCAATCCCTTTTCCTCAGCCTTGACAGCCATCATTTTCGCGAATTCGCTGAGTAAAACTTCCAGATCAAAATCAGCTGATTCCAATTCCATACGTCCAGCCTCAATCTTGGAAAAATCCAGGATATCATCGATCACAGTCAGCAGGTAGTCAGCACTGATACCTGCTGTGTGGGCATAGCGGCGTTGTTCCTTGTCCAGGCTGGTTTGCTGGAGAACCCCGATCATGCCGATCACGCCATTTAAGGGTGTTCGGATTTCATGACTCATGTTGGCGAGGAATTCACTTTTTGCCCTGGTTGCCTCTTCAGCTCTGGCCAGAGCTTGATCCAATTCAAGATTTTTCTTTTCCATGTCCCGGGCAAATTGCCGCAACTCTCCAGTGATTCTGTTCATGGGCCTGATGACCAAACCAGGGATAAAAACCAGACCATTGAGCAGAGAAATGACCAGGAGAGCCACTGCCGCTCCTCCCATAATCAGGTTGAGGACCGTGTTCAGCCGGGCGCGTTTTTCACTGACGCGCAGGGAACCTTGTTCCAGATAATACCGAAGTTCATTGGTCTGGTGGCGGACTGTTTCCATAACCCCGGAAGCTTCAGGAATCCTTTTTTCACGGAACAGAGCGACTCCAACCACAAGGTTTTTGAATAGTTCCTTATAGATACTGCTTAATTCATTATTGCCCCGGACATCAAATTCATCAAACCCAAGAATACCGGTTTCGACTTTGTTTGATAAGCGTACCGCTTGAACAAAATTCTGACTCTGCCCGGTTACTGCCCCCTGGATCATGTCTCCCAGAATCTGTTCCACGTCTCTGGTCAATTCCAGAATGTTGACCAGTTGAGCGTCCGCCTGTTTGATACGTGTGTTTTGATAATAGACTATAAACGAGAAGCAGAGGATAATGAGGCCTGCCGCAATCATGGTCGGGATCCACAGTTTATAGAAAGGTCGTCTGTCGGTCATGGCGATTGCTCGTTTGCTGGAAGATCATCAAAAAAACCTAAAGGAATAAAGCCCTGTTGCAGAACAATATCCTGGCCTGTCCCGGAAAGCATGAACTCCGCGAATTCTCTGGCCTGCCGGTTTTCAGAAAGGTACACCAGCTTGAGACATCTTCTCATAGGGTAAAGTCCGGTGGTAATATTGTCCATATCCGGATAAAATCCATCCACACTCAGGATTTTTATGGGCATTCCCTGAGCCATATATTGGTAAGCTTCCAGGGCAGAAACAAAACCAATGGCTCCCTTTAACCCACCAACCCAGAGAATGCTGTCCAAATTGGCGCCTGCTTCCCAGGCCTTTATGGAAATTTTAGGATAATCATCATTGTCAGCGAAAGGTCCAAAGGGACTTTTCAAACCAGAATATTCTTCAAATATTGACAGGGTGCCCCTGTCAATCATTTTGGAAATGAGCAGCACTTCAGTTTCCTGTGAAGTGTGCTGCCAGAAGGTTATCATCCCTGTGTAAAACTTTTGAATTTCATCTCTGGTGATTTTTTCAATGGGGTTGGCTGAATTAACAATGATTGCCAGGGCGTCATAACCTATGATTGAGTAATCGACATAAGTTTTTTCATAGTCAGTCAATCTTCTGCTGACCATTCCCAGGTCCGCGAGCCCTTCAGCAACCGCGGAGAAGCCATAACCGCTTCCTCCTCCTTCAATAATTATTGAACTTACACCAACCGGGTAACCTGGAAAATCCTGGGCTGCTTTTTCCACAATAGACTGGATGGTGGTGGAGCCGACCACCTTCAGCGCATTGTCTTCCTGATTTATGAGGGAAAGGCAGGTTTCCGGACATTGAGAATCCTGAAAAGAGTCCTCCTGAGAAATTGCCTTGTCAGGAATAATAATCAGGAAAACCAGGAGAAGAATTGATTTAAGAGTATTATGGTATATTATTTTCATAGCAAGACTCCCAAGTAGTGAATTATTTCAGAGATATTTGTTCTTATTCACTTATTTGCCTTGAGTAAAAAGTCGGGTTATGCTTTTTTATCAGGAAAATCTGTTCATAAGCAAGCAATCTATTGAGGGGTTCAGATAACCTTCTTCAAGGCTAAAATGATATAAGAAAATATGCAATGTCATTGAACAGGAAATGGATCTAAGCCTGGGTTATTCAAGCTTCCGGGAATGAGTCTATGAGTTCTGATCAGGGTACTGTCTGAAATTTTTCAGATTATCAATACGTTTAATACTCAGACACAGCTGGTGATTACAGGCTTTTGAAAGGAATAAGATCCACTGGTCAGGTTAACCAGCAACACGGAGAATAATCCTGGTATCTTATCATCAACTCGGAAAAGCCCATGGACAATTCACCCGAAAAAAAGATCAGGTCTGTTGTTGACCAGTGTGCTGACTGCGAGCAGTGCAGGGATATGATGACTGAAGTCTGCCCATTTTTCTCCCGGCTTTACTACCTGTTTGATAAAGAAAAGGAAGAGACCGTCCCAATAACCACCAGAGACCTGCGGGGACTGGTTGATGTTTGTAATTTCTGCGGTCTTTGTCCCTGTCCTGATATTCGGTCCAGGATCATGGAAGCCAAAAGCGCTTTTATAAAACGCGATGGAATGCCTTTAAGGATCAGGCAGATTCAGGATGTTGAAAAGCTTGGCCGATATCTGAACCGGTTTCCAGGCCTGACCAACGCCCTGTTAAGGAGCAGGGTCACATCCGGCATAATCAAGAAAATGACCGGGATACACCCGGACAGGATCCTGCCGGAGATCCCGGGCCGGGATTTTTCTTCCCTGGTCAGGGAGACTGGTCTGAGCAGGAAGTATACCGGCAATGATGACAGCAAGCCCAGAGTGGCTTATTTCCCCGGGTGTTCTGCCAGGTATTTTTTCCCTGATGTGGCCAGGGCAGCAGTAAGAGTTTTGCGCAAAAACCAGGTTGAAGTTTACCTTCCTCCTCAGAAATGCTGTTCCATGCCGACCCTGCTCGAAGGGGACGTCCCCTTAACCAGGGAACTCATGTCCTTTAACCTGGAACAACTGACAGACGCTGTTGAAAGCGGATATGACCTTGTGTGCTCATGTCCCACCTGTGGATACATGTTTAAAAAACTGCTCAGGGAAAAGGCCTGCTACGCATCAGAGTACCAGGAGCTGTTAGGAGGGGATGAGACATTCATGCTGGTCCCGGTGGAAAACAGTTCTGCCCGGATGGATGAAACAAAACACCGGCGCGTGCACCGGTCCATGTATTCGGGTATTCTGAAAGATGACGGGGTATTTTCATCCCTGTCCCCATTAAAACGCATTGATATTTCCCGCAAAACTTTTGATCTGGGAGAATATCTGTTGAACATTTTCAGAGAGGGGAAACTGGATACTGGTTTTTCCCATGTAAATAAAAGGATCGCGTATTATCCTCCCTGCCATACCCGGGAGCAGAACATGGGTTTTCCTTATGTAGATTTGCTCAGGCAGATTCCAGGCCTTGAGATCAAGGTTTTGCAGGGAGAATATCTATGCTGCGGCATGGCCGGGATAATGGGCTGCAAAAAAGACTTTCATGATAAATCCCTGGAAATGGCTCAACCTCTTTTGTACAAGATTTGGGAAATAAGGCCGGATGTACTGGTAACGGAATGCCTTAGCTGCAGGCTTCAGTTCACTCAGACCCTGCCCCTTGTTCAGGCCCATCCCATTGAGGTTATGGCCCAGGCATATGGGATTTAAGGAATCTGGATCAGGCTTATAAAAGAAAGATATGATATAGTCTTAATTGGCGAAAAATGTTTTTAAGGAGGCGGTTGTGAACAAAAAACAGAATTTACTGTTTCTATGTACAGGCAATTCCTGCCGCAGCCAGATGGCTGAAGCGTGGACTAATCATCTGCACGGAGACAAGTTTCAGGCTTTTTCAGCCGGTGTACGCAAAAGCAGGGTTGACCCCCGGGCCATAAAGGTCATGGCTGAAAAAGGCATAGATATCTCGGGCAACTCTTCAAAGCTGGTGGAAGAACTTCCCGGGGTAAATTTTGACTTTGTGATCACCCTGTGCGATCACGCTCAGGAAAGCTGCCCTTTCTTCCCCGGCAAAACGAAAAAATTGCATCAGAGCTTTGAAGATCCTCCCCTGCTTGCTCAAAAAGCGTCAACTGAAGAAGAAGCCCTGGATCATTACCGGAGAATAAGGGATGAAATCAGGGAGTTTGTTATTGGGCTGCCGGATATAATCAAGTCCTGAAATAAAGCTGTGAAATTCCGGGTGACCAGGGACAGTTTTATATACTATTTCAAGCAGAAAGAGCAATCACTCTCCACTAAAGGCCGGAGCCGCGCCTTGAGTTCTTTGATTCTCTGATAAGAATCATTAATCCTGTCCTCGCTTATCCGGCCCTGCTCAACAAGGGCTTTTATAGTTTCTATGCTTTCCCTGGCAATATCAGGCTGGTAAATCAAATTGTTTCCAAATATAAAAATATCAATGCCAGCCTTGATAGCCTTTTCCAGGGCAACATCCAGTGGGTAATTATTTCTGATGGCCTCATTCTGCATGTCATCGGAAACAAGAACACCATCAAAACCCATTTGTTGCCGTAAAATTCCTGTAATTATCTTTTCCGACAATGTGGCCGGCCAGTCAGGGTCAAGACGGCTGTTGAAAATATGCCCGACCATGACCATGTCACAGCCTGGATCGTCTATCAGTTCCTGAAATGGTTTGAGTGCTATCTTTCTCCATGTTTTGCTTACGTCGGCGAAACCCTGATGAAAATCATTATGTTCACTGCCTTGACCGGGGAAGTGCTTAATCGCTGTAAGCACTTTGAATATTCTGTGGGCGTTGATAACCTCCCAAGAGTGATCAATAACTACTTCAGGATCATGAGAAAAGCTTCTTTCAAGACTTTCCCCTTCATTTTTTCCAGGACCCGAACTTAAGTCAACCACAGGTACAAAATTCAGGTTAATGCCCAGTTCAGATAATTTTTGAGCAGTATCCAGCGCGTGATTTCTGGTAATGTCCATATCATCAGTTTCACCAAGATATCCCTGGGAAACAGAAGCACTGAATCCATATCTTTTTTTAAGACGTGATATCTTTTCTCCCTCCTGCTCAACAGCAACAAGCAGGCTATCGCTTTCAGACAGCTCTTTAAGGCTGGAGACCAGTTCCTTCAACTGAGCAGGAGAGCTGATATTTCTTTCAAAAACTCCTTTTTGAACATCGTAGTCATACAGAATCACCCCGCCAATGCCATACCTGGTAATATCTTCAATGACCGGATTGTCCTGTGTGAGCTCAAGCCCTCGAAATCCCACAATGATCATCTGTCCGATTTTTTTCTCAAGAGATAATCCAGAAGCCGATCCTGGAAATAATAAAACAAAGGCCATGAGGCTGAAAAATAATCGAGTCATATTTCTTGAGACCATTACAGTTTTCATGATAATAGTATGGACGTTATCAATCCTCAATAATCTCGTTAAGGACTTTTGCAGGTTATGTAAAAAAAGGGATTAAAACAAAATAAAGGCCAAGGATCAGGATCAGGAAACCGGCACCTTTTCTGAACCATGTTCCTGCCCCGTGCCAGGCCCTGAGTTCGGTCAATCTTCTGACAAAAGCGGCTGAACTGCCGGCAATAAATATAGGCATGCAATGCCCCAGGGCAAACAGGATAACCATGGTCAGCCCGGTCGCGATTTTTTCCTGAACAGTGATGATGGCCAGGATGGGGGCCAGAAAACCGAATGTGCACATTCCTGACAAAACCCCGTAACCAAGACCCAGTGCCAGTGCTCCCAGGTATCCGCGCAGCTTGAACTTGTGTAAAAACCCGCCTGAAACTGAACATTGGGGCACACCCATCATGCCCAGGGCGATCCAAACCAGGATCGCGCCAATAATTATCTGCCAGTAACCTCCCACATCTCCCAGGACACGTCCCAGGGCGGCGCATATTGTCCCGATAACGGCTATGGTTATGAATAGCCCCAGGCTGAACAGAAGGGAGTAAACTCCAGCCTCTTTTGATTCAAGGATTCGATTTTGCCCGCCCACATAGGCTACGATTAAAGGAATAGCAGCCATGTGGCAGGGGCTGAAGGCCACGCTGATTACCCCCCAGAGAAAAGAACCAATAAAGGCTTCGCTTGTTCCCTGGGTGATCCAGGTGTTGATAGTGATCAGTATTGATTCAAGCATTGAGCGACTCAGATAAATTAAGGATTATCAGGATGAGAAGTAAGAAAGCCAGGCACAAGCGCAAACATCAAGTGGGAGCTTCTGTAGAAAAGCTTGCCTGCTTCTTGAGAAGCTCTTCAAGGATTTCCACAACAGCCCTTTTTTCCAGAAAACCGGAATGCCGAAATGCCTCCTGACCCAGGTGATCATAAAAAATCTGAGTGGGAATCGCGGTAATTCTGAAACGTGGTCCCTGATCCTTATATTTTGATACATCGATAAAAGGGATGGCCACCTGGTCTTCATATTCAACCCGAAGTTCTCTCAGGATGGGCTGCATCATTCTGCAGGGAACACATGATTCTGCTCCAAGGTTGACCATGGTCACCATGCCGTCAGCCGGAATTTTCGGAAGCGGCTCCAGATCAGTTTCCCGGGCCTGCTCTTGAGCGGTGTATAAAAACATCAAAGAAAAAACTATGCTGACAAAAATGAAAATTGGGATAATTTTTTTCATATTTGAATTGTCTGAGAAAAGGGTGGTATTTATTGGATTCTCATCAAAATAAATTTCATCTCACCATATCGTCTCCGGGATTGAAAGTAATCAGGAAAGCCATTCCTTGACCTGATCCTTGGTGGGGATTTTTCCCACACTTTTGACTTTGCCGTCAACAACAATGGCCGGAGTGCCCAGCACTCCGTAGCTTGCGATCTGCATTGTATCAGTTATTTTCTCCACGTTGGCCTCAGTCCCGGTTTCTTTGATGGCCTCCATGACCACATTCTTCACCTGTTCACATTTGGGACATCCCGGACCCAGAATTTTAATATCCATGTTCAAACCTCCATCATTTGAAAGTTAAAAGTTTAAAGTAAAAAGTGCAAACTAAAGATTAATAAATCGGGCTGTTAAGGCTGAAAAGGCTGCAATGTTTTGAATCCTGGCAAGTGTCAGTTAACACAAGGTTTTGCCAGAGAATTTTTGACTGCCAAGCTCCATCAGTTGAATATATAGAGATAAAATGTTCCGGCAATAAAAGCCATGATTATCGAAAGCACAGCATAGTTGAATACCAGTTGTCTGCCCACCAGGGAGGCCACCCCCATCATTGAAGGAATTGAGGCCATGGGCGCGGCTATGAGAAAGGTCAGGGCAGCGGCCGGATCCATTCCAAGGTCAAGAAGAGCCCTGATGAGGAATATCTCCACCAGGGTTGGAGTATAAAGCGGCACTCCCAGGAGCGCAGACAACCCCACCCCGGTGACGCCTGTCAGGTACCTGACCACGATTTCCGCGGGCAGAAAGGCATCAACATAACTGACAATAAACAAGCCCAGCAAAAGGTAGGGGGTAACCTTTTTCAACAGGCCGCCTGCTTCACGAAAAGCATTACCTGTTTTCTGGGCAAAGGTTTCTCTGCTCTCCCCAATATCAATTTCCACCAGCTTTTTGACTCCGGCAAAGCGTTCTTCGACAGCCCTGGCCGCCTTGGTCAGGGAAACCAGGTATCCGATAATGATGGCCGCGAAGAATGCAAGTATCACCCTGGCAAGGGCCAGCTCCAAAGAAATTAAGTCAATGGTGGTGATGACGGCTATGAAGTTGGCGGCCGGGGCCATCAAAAGAAAGGTGACTGCCGGGCCTACCCCGGCTCCTGCGACAATAAGTCCACCGAAGATGGGAATCATGGCGCAGGAGCAGACGGTCATGACCGGAGCCAGAAGGGCCGCCAGAAAATACGAGGAAAAATTGCTGCTGGTCAGGTATTTTTTCATCTGCTCCCTGGGCACAAAAGCTGCGATAACCCCTCCCAGCATAAAGGCAAAAAGCAAAGTACCCCAGGCCCTTGTGGCGTAACTGAGGATGTAGACATAAGGAATCTCATACAAGGCATAATCTTCCAGCTTGCCGTAATGGTATACCGGAAACAGGTTTGCACCTGTTGCTGTCTTGTAGATTACAGTAAACAAACCGAATGCCAGCAATATCCAGGGGAGAATAACATTCTTCAAATAGTTTGCAATAGTCTGTTTATCAATGTTCATAATCATATCCTCCAGGTACTGATTACTCTTTGATCACAGACCCGGAGACCTGTTCGCCAACTTTACAGGCCCGGGATGAATCCATGAAAGTTTCGGTTTCCAGCCCGTCATGTCGAACCACTCCGCCAAAGTGCTTTCTTAAAAAGTAAAGACTGACATGAACCAGGCCTATGAGGACGGGCACTTCCACCAGGGGGCCCACAACAGTGGCAAAGGCAATGGGCGAGGCAATGCCGAACACGGCAATGGCCACGGCAATGGCCAGCTCAAAATTGTTGCCCGAAGCTGTAAAAGCCAGAGTTGCGCTGCGGCTGTAATCCGCTCCCAGCTTTGAAGCCATGAAAAAGCTGATGAGAAACATGAACACAAAATAGCAGGTCAAAGGAACTGCGATCCACAAAACATCAAATGGACGGTGAATGATCTGCTCGCCCTGCATGCTGAACATGACCACAATAGTAAATAAAAGAGCGATAAGGGTGATGGGTGAGATTTTGGGCACAAACACATTGTCATACCAGTGGTGCCCCTTTAGGGGCAGAAGAATCACCCTGCTGAGGATTCCAGCGCCAAAGGGTATGCCCAGGTAGATCATGACACTGGCGAAGATCTCACGGATGGTCACATCCACCACCACTCCTTCCAGTCCAAAGAAAGGAGGTAAAACCGTAATAAATACCCAGGCGTAAAAACCGAAAGTCACAATCTGGAACACGCTGTTCAGGGCCACCAGGCCGGCCGCGTATTCGCTGTTTCCTTTGGCCAGAGTGTTCCAGACCAGGACCATGGCAATACACCTGGCGATTCCCACCAGGATGAGCCCCACCATGTAGTATCCCCAGCGTTCATCAGGTCCGAACAAAGCCGGGGCCACAAAACCGAAGAAAAGCACCGCAAGGGTGAACATGAGGATGGGGCCGATGATCCAGTTCTGCACCAGGGAAAGGCCGAGAATCTTGAAGTCGGCAAAAACCTTGGGCATCAGTTCATATTTTACCTTGGCCAGGGGAGGGTACATCATAAGGATCAGGCCAAAGGCGATAAGCAGGTTGGTGTGTTCACCAACTGTGAGGATTTCATTAAAGGCTTCAACCGGTCCCTGGAAAAAGAAGCCGATCAATACACCCAGGGCCATGGCCGTGAATATCCATACAGTGAGAAACCGGTCCAGCATGGACATTTTTTTGCTGATTTTGTTAACAGGGATAGAAGACATGGTATTTCCCTTACTGAGTCTTTTTATTCTTTCGACAAAGTTCCTCAACATTGCATGAAGCTATAATATCCAGCCTTGTCGAGTCATGTTTTACCTGGGTGGAAGTGTTAAGTTCTTTTTTTAACCAAAGCATAAGTTCTTGGGGGAAGTTATGAGCCAGACGGTAATATACCCAGCGGCCGTCTTTTCTGCTTTCCACCAGACCGGCGTTCTGAATCACGCTGATGTGCCGGGAAACAGTGGCCGTGGCCAGACCAAGAAGCTCTGTAATCTGGCACACGCAAAGCTCAGGGTACCTTGACAGAGCCGCGATTATGCGCAAACGGCTGCCGTCTGCCAGGGCTTTTGTCTGCTTGAGTAACTTATCCATAATTTTATATTTGTACAATAAGCTAAATGAATGACCTTAAATTAAACATGATGTTTTTGCATGTCAAGTCACTATTCTTTCTAAATACAGGTTAAAAATTTTTTTGATTTCCCAGTAATTGTGTAGTATTTTGTTTTTATGAATAATTTTACGCAGACAAACTGTTACGGAAGGTCCCGGTGTCCTGGCCTGCCATGTTTATTTCTTCTGGTTTGTTTTTTCTTGTTCATGTCCGGCTGCGGACAGGATGACCAAACCGTTACCGTGGATTTTTCAGAAGTTACCGCCGGGCAAGAGGAATTACAGCCAGCTGGAGGCAGGCCAATGCTCAGGGGCGCGGTTTCAGCCATGATTTCTCCTAAGGAGACTTTTTCCCTTTACAGGGACATACTTTTATACGTCAGTGAACAGGTAGACATGGACCTGGAGTTCGTGCAGAGGAAAACCTACGCTGAAGTGAATGAAATGCTGGGCAAAGGGGAAATCGACCTGGCCTTTCTTTGTTCCGGACCTTACGTCCGGGGCAAAGATAAGCATGGCTTCAGGCTTCTGGCCGCGCCAATGGTTAATGAGAGCCATTATTATTATTCTTACCTTATTGTTCACAAGGACAGTTCATATACCAGCCTGGAAGATCTTCAGGGCAAGACATTTGCCTTTACCGACCCGGATTCCAACACAGGAAGAATTGTGCCATCCAATTGGGTAAAGATGATGGGAAAGAACCCGGAAGATTTTTTCAGCCGGATTATTTTCACTTACGGCCATGACAACTCCATTATGGCTGTAGCAACGGGCCTGGTTGACGCTGCCGCCGTGGACAACCTGATCTGGGATTATTATCACAAGTCAGGCTCCGAGCTGACAGCGGAGACCAGGATCATTAAAAAATCCGAGCCATTCGGCATGCCGCCCCTGGTTCTTTCTCCAGAAGTAAGTCACAGTTTGACCCTGAAGCTTCAGCAGGTTCTTCTTGAAATGCATGAGCATGAACACGGTAAGCAGATACTGGATCAATTGCTCATTGACCGTTTTGTTGTGCCCCAGGATTCCTGGTATGATTCCATTAGAACTTTGCTGAACAAGCTGGAGCCGGACAGCGGGTAAAATGCCTAAAACACTTAAAGGAACCCTTATCCTGACCATAGTTGCCCTGGTGGTAATCAGCGTCTCCGCGGTCACCCTTCTGGCCTCGCATCGTTACGCGTCCTCCCAGGAACAGCTCATGGCGGCCCAGGCCAGAAATATGGGCCTTACCCTGGCCAATGAGATTACTGACCTGCTGCTAATCAATGACCTGGTGGCCGTGCAGAGAAAACTTGAGGCATACAGGGAGAACATGCCTGTCCTGGGGTATCTGTTTGTTCTTCAGGATGACCGGGTCATGGCTTCAACCTTTGAAAAAGGGACTCCCATTGGATTGATCAGGGCCAATCATCCGGCTGAGAATCAGGAAGAAAGCTTCATTCAGGTCGTTTCCCAGGAGGGGGAAAAGTTTCTTGATCTGGCCATGCCCGTTTTTGAGGGCAAGGCAGGGGTTGTTCGCCTTGGTTTATCCCAGAAGTATCTGAGCATTCAGCTGGAGGATATGTGGAAAGAGATCATCTTTCTTGGTCTGGCCATATTGATCCCCGCTTTGGTCATCGGGCTGATCATGATAAACAGGCTCACCAGGCCCCTGGCTGAGCTGGCTGGAACGGTTAAAGACATTGAACCGGGACACATGGAAGCTAAGATTGAGCTCAAAGGAAATAATGAGATAACTGCCCTGTCGGAGGCCTTTAATTTAATGGCCGGAAGGATCCAGGAATATACCGGCAAGCTGGAAAAGCAGGCCCTTGAACTGGAAAAAGCCCATAAAAAAATGCAGACCACCTGTGAAATAGCCAGGGGGGTTTCCGCCCTGGGTAATCTCAAGGAAATCGGACAATACCTGATAAAAAGAATTAAAAATATTATCCCCTGTCCCTATTATCTGATGATTGTCCTGGGTTCTGACAGAGAAAGTCTTTTTCTTGTTTCTGAAGACTGGAACAGCCAGGTCCGGGATCTGGATCTGGCCACCATGCTTGAGTCCAGAATGCGGGGCATGGGTCCTGTTGAAAGATTTGAAAATGAGCATGTAATCCGCTCAGATCATTTTCCTGAAGGTTTCAGGGATGGGTCCATGCAGGCTGCTATTCCTTTTTACCATGAGGACACCTTGTGCGGAATGATGCTTTCTTCGTGTCAAACCGGGTGCAGTTGTGAACCTGATGCAATGGATATGATCAGCCTGGTTCTTTCACACGCTACAGGGACAATAAAAAGGGCCCTGCACCATGAAGAGGAGATGATCAAGCTCACGGGAAAGCAGTCTGATGTTTCATTCTTTGAAGGCATGGTGGGCAGGGACGTTAAAATGCGGACTCTTTTCAGGCTGATAGAAGATGTTGCTCCAACGGACGCCACTGTTCTGATCCAGGGAGAATCAGGGACGGGCAAAGAACTGGTGGCCAGAGCCATTCATAACAAAAGCCTGCGCAGGGATAAACCTTTTGTGGTTATCAATTGTTCCGCCTACCCCACCACGCTTCTGGAGAGTGAGCTGTTCGGGTATGAAAAAGGAGCATTTACCGGGGCAACCCGGCAGCGTAAGGGCCGGTTTGAAATGGCTGACGGAGGAAGTGTTTTTCTGGATGAAATATCGGAGGTGGAACCATCGGCCCAGGTTAAGCTTTTGCGAGTGCTGCAGACCCAGAAATTTGAACGCCTGGGGGGGGATGCAAGCATCAGGGTTAACGTACGGATACTAACCGCCACCAACAGGCTTTTACTTGAGGAAGTCAGACAGGGCAGGTTCAGGGAAGATCTCTACTACAGGCTCGACGTTGTTCCTGTCCACCTGCCGCCATTAAGGGATCGTGGGAACGATATCGCGCTTCTGGCCAGGTTTTTTCTGAAAACCTTTGCTCAGGATCAGTCCAGGGAAATCGAAGACATAAGTTCTCCCGCCATGAGGGCTTTACTGGACTATGACTGGCCCGGCAATGTACGTGAACTTGAAAATGTCATGGAACAGGCGGTTGTTTTATGCAAAGGAAGTGTCATTACCATGGAGAACCTGCCTCAGAGATTCCACTCCAAAAAATCCGTAAAAAGCAAGACAATCAATGAGCAGGAAAAGGCCCTGCTTTTGGAAGCCCTTGAATCCTGCCAATGGAACAAAAAAATGGCAGCTGAACGGCTTGGTATTGGTAGAAGCACCCTTTATGCGAAGATGAAAAAACATCATATCAAGGATCCAACCCCTTAAAAGTGTCCAATGCCCTGGACTGACTGTCTCATTTTTGGACAGTCATTTCTGGTCTTGGACAGTCCAGCTTTGTCCCTTCGGATTTCTTCATAGATATTCTTTTTTTACAATGAGTTACGAGCCCTTTCTTATGATGGTCATGCTGGAACGCTTGTTGCTAGTTAATCAATGTTGTCCTGGATCAGTTCTGATTGAATCCTAAAGTGAGCGATTTTTCTATGTCATTGCCAGGGAAGCGAAGCAATTTCATGGTAACTGACTGAGATTGCTTCGCACCCTTCAGGTTCTCGCAATGACAGACTTATCAAACAGTTACAGGAAAAATCGCTCAATTTAGGTGAATATGATTTCTTCAACAGACCATTAATACGTTGACAAAATTTTCATAGGTTGCAGATGAACAAGCATGTTTTGCTTATAGTCAAAGAAGAAGATGGAAAAGAATTGAGGCAAGTCCTTGAAAAGCAAGGCTACCGCCTGATCCTGGCCAGTTCCGTTGAACTGTTTAATGATATGGAAATTTCATGTCGGATAAGTCTTGTGATCCTTGATCTTGATCTGCCCATGGTGAGCAACTTTTTTGTGTCCCATTTGAAGAAAAAAACCAGAGCCTGGATAATCGGTATTTCATCAGGAAAATTTCATCCTCACCTGGAAGAGGCCCTGAGATCAGATCTTTTTAGTGTTGTCAGAAAACCCATTGACTATGCAGAGCTTTTTTATTGCATGAAATGCGTGGAAGATGAAAAGTAGCTTAATGATTCAGATAATAACTTCAGCATTTCCAGGCAAAGGTTTGTAAGATATGAAATATTTGTTCCCCTTAATAGCCGCAGTGTTTTTACTCAATCTTCTCTTGTGTCCGGTTCAGGCTGATCAGGTTATCCGTATATCAGGGGCAACCACGGTTCAGCCGGTAATTGAAAAGATTATTGATCAATTTACTGAACTCACAGGGCAAAGGGTTGATATACAGGGAGGAGGGAGTCTCACTGGAGCGAAAAACGCCATAAACGGAATATCTCACCTGGGAATGGTTTCCAGGGCCCTTACGGCTGATGAAAAGCAAAGTTTGAAGTATGTCACTCTGGGCATGGACGCCCTTGTCTTTATTGTTAACCAGCGGAATCCTCTGACTGAAATTGACCTGGATACTGTAATTTCCCTGTTTACCGGACAGATTTTTAACTGGAATGAACTCACTGAATGGGACAATGAAGTGGTTCTGGTGTCCAAGGAAATGGGCCGGTCAACTCTGGAACTTTTTGAGCAATATAGCGGGGTCCATCACAGGGATAATCCTTCTCCAGGGCAAAATGGCCGTGTCTCTGAACGGGCCTATGAAATAGCTTCCAATCTTGACGGAATTACCCTTGTGGGGGGTGTTCCCGGGGCTGTGGGGTACATGTCCCTGGGAACAACAAATTATCTCAAAGGAAAGGGCATGCCGGTCAAAATTCTTAATCTGAATGGCTTGTTATTTGACAATGAAAGCATTCGCAAAGGTGAATATCCCATCACCAGGGAGCTTAACCTGGTTTATCTCGAGGAAAACCAGGAATTGGTCAGAGAATTTATTGAATTTTGTCTGAGTCCCAGGGGCCAGGAATTTGTCCTTGAATTCAAGTATCTCCCCATAAAATGAAGCCAGGGAATCTGGAAATATCTCAAGCCGGAAAACATCAGGAATAATAATGAAGTGCCATAATATTTGTCTGGAATCATATTTTTTTCTAATTGGTCTCCTGTTTGCTTGTATTTTGTTGTTGAGCGCCTGTTCAGATGATAGGGCGGTTGAGGAAACAGAGATGATAACCGACCAGCAGCTGGCCCTGCTTGTGGATTTTGAGAGAAAAGTCACCCTTGTCCAGCAGGCCATTAAAAACGGAATTTTGACCAGGGATTCAGACTATCTCATTGTAGCGGCTAATATTTCCCTGGACGCGTATGATCTCCTTGAGCAGATAGAAGATGTTTTTCCAGATTCTGAAGATCTAACGGATTCTTATCAGGATTACTATGCCAAACTGGTGACCATTATCACTCTTTTCTATGAAAACCGGCTGGAGCGCGGCAGGGCGTCCCTGATGGAGCTTGAAGAGAGTCATTCATTTATTCAGGGAAAATTAAGGGTCATCACTCAGACAGCCACAGGTGACGGCTGTGTTCCGTGTTTTGCCCAATAGATTCGGGACAGTCATTAATTCTGATTCCAGACTGTTAAGCGGCATAAATTAAATAAGCTCCCCCCATAACGAGAAGGGTCCCGCATACTTTTTTGATTATTGAGGCGCTCAGGGTTCTCTCGTTCCAGCGTAGAAAAAAATCTATAAACCTTGGGGACACTCCTGCCAGGATCAGGAGCAGACAATGACCCACGGCGAACAGAGCCAGTAAAACAAACCCGTAAAGAATATCAGCCGCGGACAAGGCCAGAGTGACTCCCAGGATGGGGGCGATATAGATAAATGTGCACGGCCCAAGACCTATTCCCAGAATAAGCCCCAGGATGACAGCTCCACTTTTCTTGGGCCTGTCAGGAAAGAATGCTTTTACGCAGGAAAATTTTACTGGGACCAGTCCCGTGAGATTCAGACCAAAGAGGATGAGCACCCCGGCTACCAGGTAATAGGGCAGGGGACCCAGGTCACCCATCAACCTGCCAGCGATGACAGTGATGGCCCCGATTATAAGAATGCTCACAAGAATTCCCAGGGCAAAAAGCAGGGAAAGAACAAAGGCCCGGGAAGTCTTTTCAATTTTCCTGGCGTTTATATAGCCCACAAGCAGAGGAATGCCGGCCAGATGGCAGGGGCTGAGCAATACACTTAAAACACCCCAGATCAGCGCGGCCAGCATAGCGGGAAAAGGCGCTCCCTGAACCGCCAGGGTCAGGGATGACATTACAAAGTCAAGAGAAAAAATCTGGCCCAGGGAGGAACCTTTGTCCAGGGATTCCACTGGAAGACCCAGCAGTCTCCACTGTTCAAGTATGTGCTCACCGTAGATAAAGCCTTCATTGCGGTAGAGTTCATTTCCTTCTGCGTCATAATAAATCTGGGTGGGAACTGTTATTACCTGGAAGACTTCAGACGCGCCAGAATCTTTATGGATATCATAATAATGTGTCTCAAACACCTGGCTGTAATTTTGCTGAAATTCCAGGAGAAACGGGGCCATCCTGCGGCATGGAGGACATGATTCAAGTCCGGCATTAACCAGAACCGGCAGGTCCTGTTCCCCGGATAATATGCTTTGGGGAGCAGGCTTGGGGCTGTTGATAATAATTTCGTACTCTGAAACCCGGGCAAGGGAAGGCTTTCCAGGGATGGTCATGGCCATCAGCAGAAAAACATATATCAGGGCCAATCCTGAATAAAAGGTTATCCTCTCCCGGATGGATAAGAGCATAAAATATCCTTTTGGGCTTAATTTCCGCTGACCTGAATTTTTTCTGGGAACAGATTTACTGGTTCTATTCTTTCAGGTTTGTATCCTTTTGAAGGTTCGTGCCATGGTTCAATCACGCGAAACGCTTGACAGGCTTTGATGGTTTAAAAGTTAAAATCAATAAAATAAAAGCAATGCTCCATCTCGAGTGAGGCAGTTAAGTTGAACGCTATAAGTTAATACTGGCTGTCAAATAAACAGATTTGCCACCAGCAGGGCTACAGGTATCAGCCAGGCAGCCGCTAGCGCAGGGATTAGCATATTTCTTTTTTTCAAAAGATTGCAGCCTTGATTGATGAGACCGGGCTCTGCCAGTTCGGATGTTATTCTGGCCAGTTCAGGAGCTGCCTCCTCAAGCTTATGCATGGTGTTCTCAGGGATATTCTGGATGAATTTGTCCAGGACTTCCATGGCCTGCCTGGAAAGCTTCATATACCCTTTTTGCTCCAAAATGGCTGCATGAGCTGTGAAGTCCAGGATCAAACTGCTCATGACGCGTCCTGTTTCCTGCCAGAAATCAGTCAGAGCGTCCATCTGCCGCAAGGTGGTGTTCAGGTTTTTGATGTTTTTCATGAACAGAACCATCATTTCTTTTAAATCCCGTCCGTCAACCTTGACGTTTTCCAGTTCAAGCTCTTCCTGCAGTGAGAAAAGGGCTGAATTGCCGACATGATTAATATCTTTGACCAGGTCTTCAACACAGCTTTGTCTGATCTTGAATTCCCGGGTCAGGGCAAGGATCTCATCCATTTTCTCTTCGAGGTTATTGATCTTCAGGGTTTTGTCCATAATTAATACCTCCAAAAATTATTGAATTTCCTTGCCTGCCATACTCATCAGGGGAGAGACCGGAAGGTCCATTCCTTTCAGAAGGAGATGCCAGTATGACCAGCGAAACATCATTTTTCCATAGTGATTCATGTTGGTTTCCTTTAACAAAGTAAACGGACCAATTCCCGGCATGGGAAATTTGCCCGGCAGGGGCTCGGTTTTGTAGTTGAAATCAATGAGCAGGGCCTTGTTGAAACCTGATTCAATAAAACAGTTTGAATGACCGTCATACTTGGGCAAGGGTTCCAGCCCGTCCAGCCAGCGCAAAATATTTTCCAGAAGTATCTCGCTTTCAAAATGAGCCACTGAGCCGGCCTTGGATGTGGGCACATTGGTCGCGTCGCCAAGGACGAAGATGTTGTCAAAGTCCTTGCTCTGGAGGGTGTGGTTGTCCGTGGGTACCCAGTTCAGCTCATCCCCCAGGCCGGATTCTTCCAGAAAAGAAGCTCCCTTGTTGGTGGGAATGCTCACTAAAAGATCAAAATCGATCTCCCGGCCGTCAAAGGAAACAATCTGTTTTTTTTCGTTATCCACATGGCTGATGGCGAATTCCGGAACCACTTCAATCCCTTTTTCATCGCAAATATATTGCAGGGTTTTTGAGGCAAGGGGTTTGGTAAAAGGACCACTCAAGGGGGTGGAAAAAAATATTTTGATCTTGTCCCGCAGGCCCCGTTCATGAAAGTACCAGTCAGCAAGCATGACAAATTCCGGAGGTGCCACCGGACATTTGACAGGCATTTCAGCCACATTGAGGACTACATTACCGCCGTGAAAATTGCGCATGGCTTTCTGCAGCTTCATGGCTCCGTCAATGGTGTAGAAATCAAAAATGCTTTTCTGCCAGTGCTTTCCCATCAGGCCTTCCTGTTCAGAGGGGTCAATGACGGATCCGCTGGCAATGATCAGGAGATCATATTCCAGGTCTCCTTTTTCAAGGTGAACCATATTCTTTTCCGGATCCACCCTCTTGATGCCGGAAACAATGAATTTGGCTTCCCTGGGCAAAAAATTATCCCTGGGCTTTACCAGGTCATTTTTGTCCTTGTACACTCCAAATGGAATGAACAGCAGTCCAGGCTGATAGATGTGTTCCCGGTTCTGATCCACAATGGTAATGGAATATTCATTGTTTTCAATCTCATGGCGCAGGCTTTCGCACAGCCTGTTGGCCATCATGGTACCACCAGTGCCGGCTCCAAGGATTAATATTTTTCTCATGTTCACTCCCGCGTTAAAATATTATACGCAATTTTATAAAAACTAATCAATACCATTTTTGTATGAAATTAAGTGAAAAAATTTTTATGTTTCAGACTGATAATTTTCAATCATGAAGTTGTTCAATTTCAATCTTAACTTCCTGTTAAGATTAAGATTGGGCTTCTGTCGATAGAACCATCCTGGTGACAAAGGCCAATTGACGGTAAAAATCCATCTGAGCGTTGCTTTCAACCTTTCTGGCGAAAGCTGGTCCCCATTTCCCCAAATGGTTTCTGAAGAATTCCAGCCTGAGGCTTCGCAGTTCGTCAGCCTTTTTTTTATTATCTTTGTTCATGGCGGCCTGTTCCTGAAAATAAAGGTAATGCATGAATTCAAGTTCAGCAGTGATATGATCCGCCGGGTAATGAAAGTCTTCATTTATATCCAGGCCGGCTTTAACATACAGATCAACGACTTCAGCCGTGGTCTCATCCATGATCATTTTCTTGCTCGGGTTTAAATATACTGAACCAAAAGGAGGTACCAGAGTTTCAAAAGGTCCCAGAAAGAGCCTTGAATAATCCAGAGTCAGTTCGGAGCGGCCGTTTTCTTGCTTTTTCAGATCGTTAAGCATGAACTCCAGCGGTTTTTCAGCTTCCGGAATCCATTCCATGAGGTTCAGGCTGAGTTGATTCACTAAGTTCTGCAGGTTTTCATCAGGAGGAAGATAACATCCTGAAAGAGCACTGTAGGTGTAAATTTTTGCTGAGTAATTATTATCTGTCATTGATCTTTTCCTTAATCTCACCTTTGTAAAAACGTAATCGTAATCGTTGTCGTAATCGCAATCGTAATCAGCTAATCCTGCCCCGTTGCGGGCAAAACAATCTTCTATTTAGTTTAGGCTGTTAATGCTAAACGGTTGATTTGTCCCGGTCCGCCACAATCTGCCATGACGAACCGGGTATGCACAAGGGACTGTTTTTCCTTGACCAGGCTATTCCGGGGTAGCTTCAAGTCTCAGATATTTTACTCCGATGGAATAGATAAGCAAAGACAAAGAAAGGGCCAGGAGGATAATTCCGAATTCATACATGCTCGGGAAGTAGGAAACGAATTCCGGACGGGTTTCTGCCAGGTTGCCCACGGGCTTGACCTGGGCCGACAGAAGCATGACCAGGCGGCCGAAAAACATGCCCACCAGAGCAAAGCTGGAGGCCAGGATTATACCGGGCCTGGAGTTGCGCACCTTGGGAATAATAACCATGATAAAGGGAATAATCAGCCCTATCCACATTTCAACATTGTACATTCCTGTGCCCGCGATATGCCTGAAACCGTCAAATGCCTCCTGCAGGGAGGTGAAGCCGATCACCGCCCTTAAAATAAAGATGAACAGGGCCGCTCCCAGCAGCCCGGCAAACATCTTGGAAACATTATCAAAAATGGGAGCCTGTTCCTTTGGTATGCCTCCTTTCAGGGCAAAGTGAAAATGAGAGGCCAGGACCAAAACAGCCATGCCGCTGGTCAGAGCCGTCACCGCGAAATAGACGGCGGTAAAGTGTCCGAAAAAGGCGGGCCTTGCGTCAGCCGTGCCAAAGACAATGCTAAGGGCCGTATAGGACATGAACATGAGCAGCAGGGCCAGAAGTCCGGAAGTTTTTCCGCCCATGCTGTGCCACTTGTTTTTATGGATGAAGTAAAACTTTATGATTATAATAGTGATATATATTCCGTATAAAACAGCCATCCACCAGATAGGCGAGGTGAAATTAGGCGACAGAGCCAGGTTGATGGTATTAAGCAGGGTGGACAAAGGACCAAGGTCCAGGCCCTTGCACATTACCCCCACCAGCAGGGTGGCCCCGGCCAGCAGGGAGGCCCTTTTTGCGATGGGGTAATACTGCTTCATTCCGAAGACCGAAGGCAGGGAAGACAGAAATGTGAGCCCGGCCGCGGTCAGGGCAAAAAACAGGTATCCGGCCATGGGCAGGACCCAGAAAGTAATGTCATTGGCGTTGTAAACTCCCAGTCCTCTGGACACTACGGTCAGGGCCGTGAAAAGACCTACAAGAACCCCAACTCCCAGCAGGCCAAACCATAATTTACTCATATTATCCTCCAGAACACGCTGTTTGTGAACAGGTTTGTGTGTTTCATCTAAAAATATCACATCTGCAGGTCATGATCCATCAGATCATTCCCTTGCCTGGTTCATAGGCGCATGGACAGAATTCCCGGATATAAAAAACCTTGGGTCTTGTGCCCAGTTCAGGACGAAGCTGTTCAGCCCTGAACATGCCCAGAAGCTCATTGACCTTGCTGTTTGGATCGTCCAGGTCGCCGAATATGCGGGCGTTGCTGGGGCAGACCTCAACACAGTATGGCAGTTTCCCGGCTTCCACCCGGTGCAGGCAGAAATGGCATTTTTCAATCACCCCGGTTGGGCGGATGGCCTTGTAGTTGACGTCAGGATCAGGGTTGAAGATGGGCCATCCTTTTGCGTCTACAGCGCTTACAAGGTCCCGGGGGGAATAAGTGCAGCCGGGAATAGCCTCTGTATTGTCCTCCCATTCTTGGTGAGGTTTGTTCCAGGTGTAGTTCACCGCCCCGTAGGGGCAGTTGACCATGCAGTACCGGCATCCGATGCATTTGTTGGGATCATGGGCTGTAATGCCGTCTTTTGTCTTGTACAGGGCCCTGGTGGGGCATCCCCGGACACAGGGGGCATTTTCGCAGTGATTGCACAGGGTGGGGCGGTAATGGTAGCGGACATGGGGAAACCGGCCCAGAGTCTCGGTCATCTTGTTGGACCAGCGGATCCCCTCGGGCAGGTTGTTTTCGTTTTTACATCCTATAATGCAACCCCCGCAGCCGGTGCAAAGCTGCAGATCAATAACCATGGCATAATTGGGCATTTATTTATCCTCCTGCCGGAGAGTTGCAATCTTCCGGCTGATATGATTTTTTATATGTTGATTTCATGGGTTATTATTAACTCTTAACTTTTAATCCTAAACCTTATCGACTTTGACCCTTATATGACCGTAAAAAGCAGTAGCCCCGCTCAATCGGTCATTATCCGTGGGGATTATGTCATTATTGTTGGCGCCTCGGGGCTCCTTGCCGAAGACTTTGGAAGCCCAGCGTCCATAGGCCCAATGGCCCTGGCCAAAGGCTTTGGCCACTGTGCCGGGCCGTGCCCCTTCCCATAGTACGGCAGTGCAGGTGATACTTCCGATGGGAGAGGTCAGCCTGATCTTGTCCCCGGTCTTGACGCCCAGCCTTTCACCATCAACAGGGTTGAGTTTGGCAACGTCGTCGTAGGCCAGGTCACCAGGATCAAGGTCCTTGAGTTCCATGTACCAGGGACAGTTGGCGCTTCGGCCTTCCCGGTTGAGCCTGGCCTTGTAGTCCACGAATTTGAATGGGTATTCCTCCGGGCTGCCCCATTCATAAGGTTCTTCGTGATGGGGAACAAAGGCAATCTCTCCCCGGGCCTCGTAATTGCAAACCTCCATGACCCGGTCCACGCTGACACCGTGCTTCTCGGCATGGCTTTCCAGGGAATCCTTTAAGGTTTGACTGTAGAACTCAAATTTGCCAGTGGCGGTTCCCATGTTACTCCAGCGGGCCCTGTACTGATAAGGAGCTGAATTCCAGACCCCGATTTCTTTGAATTCTTCCCAGCCTGAAAATGTGTCTCCTCCCTTGGTTGCGGCCGGGTCCCAGAAATGCTGCATCAAATGCTTGCAGGCATACAGGTCGAACTCCGCCTCGTTAGTTGGTGCCCTGCCGGTTTCAGGATCAACAATGGTTTTTAAGTATCTTTGCAGGTTGTCAAAACCCCGCTCAGCCAGTTTTTCGGCCAGGAACCAGGAAAATTCGGTTTCCATGGCTTTGGCGTCCCAGACCGACCTTATGGCCGGCTGGCTCAGGCTCACGGAACGATAACCATTGCTGCAGTGGTCCAGGCTGGCCCATTGTTCAAACATGCAGTTTTTGACCGGAAGGACCACGTCGGCGTAAAAGCTCATTTCTGAAGCATGGGTGGTCAGGTGGGCAAAGAAGTCTATTTTGGACATGGCCTCATCCCAACGTTTGGTTCCGGGACAGGAAAAGTTAAAGTTATTGAAGTAGCCGACGGCTACCTTAATATGATAAGGATCTTCATTATTTATGGCATCTGCCACATTATTGGTGTTTACTCCACCTCCGGAACGCCCGCTGGCCAGGTTTGGCCATTCCAGACGGCCACGCTGATCGATCTTTTCATATTTCAGCCCCTGATTGGCGATATCATCCTGAAAATCACCAGAAGATGGATATCCCTGGTATGACCTTGAATTAAATGCCAAGACCCCGCCTTCACTGTCGCATCCACCCGTTAGACCGTTCAGGGCATTGGCTGCCAGGCATCCATAGGAGCCCCTGGGCTGCATGGCCGGACCTCCTCCAACCCAGGACATGCAGTTGGGTGCCGCGGCAGCAAAGCCCAGGGCTACCCTTCTGATCTGGGCGGCAGGGATTCCGCAGATTGTCTCGGCCCATTCAGGGGTGGCATCCTTAAGGGTGATATTCCACCACTTGACCAGCCCATGGGTATGTCTTTCCAGAAACATATGCTCGTTAACGGTTTTTCCCGGCTCAAAGTGATTGACCTCATCTATGAAATCGCCCACAAAAGGCTTGTACCACATACCCTCAACAAGAATGGTATGGGCCATGGCCGTGGCCAGGGCTCCGTCATAACCGGGTTTGACCGGCAGCCATTCGTCGCATTTTGTGCCTGTACCCGACAATCGCGGCTCAACCGAGGCGATGCGGGCGTTGTCCAGGGCGTGACCCCAATTGTTGAGATAGCTCGAAACACCCCGGTTAGCCACCAGGGGGTCAGCACCCCACAAAAGAACATAGCGGGTTTTGGGAATATCGTATTGCATATAAGCCCACTGACCTTCCTGGAAATAACGCATTTTTTCGGCCTCAGCGCAGATGGAACTGTGGGAGATATTGTTTGGAGACCCGATGATCTTGGGAACCCGGTCATAGAGCAGGGCGTTCAGGGCAGTATATCTGCCCCGCATGACCATAAATTTGTGGGTCTCATTATCCCTGCGCAGTTCCATTATCCTGTCCGCCAGCATGCCTACGGCTTCATCCCAGGAAATGGGAACAAAACCAGGGTCTTCATTGCGGCCTTTGCGCGGATTGGTTCTCTTCATCGGGGTTTTGAGACGGTCGGGATCATAGCATTGCTGCAGGGCCAGGTGGGCTCTGGGACAGGAACTTATTCCATTGGATTTTGAATGAGGATTGCCTCTTATTTTTATGGCCCTTCCGTTGATCACGTAGATCTGTTTAGTACACCAGGCCGTGCATCCGGTACAGAAACTGCTGACCCATTCTCCCTGGCTGAGGCTTTGGGCACAGGCGGTGCCTTTTGTGGACAAGGCGCGCAGTACAGGTCCTCCCATGGCCATTCCAGCGCAGGCTGCTGCCGTGCCCTTGACAAAAGTTCGTCGGGTCAGCTTTGCGTTGCTGATCCCTTCGCTTTTTTCAATCTGCAATTTTTTCATACCCCCTCCTGTTTCGATCGTGTATATGTTTTTTAGGTTTGATAGAAATGACACACAAAAAAATAGCTTCAACTAATGCTTACGCAAATGTAATATCAGACAATATTGGTCTACAATTCCCTTTTACGGCAAACTTCGTGCCATAAATACCAAGACTCACATTTATCTCAGCAATCTCTACTGTTTATGGAGGTTGTTTTGAAATGGGTCATCACAAAAGGAAAAGAAGCTTGTCAGGATCATGATTTTGAGCAGCAATCTATGTGGAATTTTTAGACAGATGATAAGCCTTAAAGGTTATGTTCTGTTTTTCCGGCATATTAAGTGTGTACGAAATTTGGACACCTAAGTGGAGTTAAGGTTAAAATGGATTAATATCGCAATTCATGGTTGAAAGAGATTCATTGAAGGACTATTTATGAACAGTGTATTGTGTAAATCAACCTGGATGGTGAGGAATGTTCATCACAAACAGCAGGTTGAGCAAAAAAAATTGCATATAGCTCCAGGAGGAGGTCAGCATGAACAATAATAGAGAAGAGTATACGCGAAAGTTGAAAGCAAAAATTGATGAATGCGATGCCCGGCTGGACAAGCTGGCTGCAAAGGCCACTCAGGCAGATGGGGAAACAAAAATTAAGTACTATAAGCAGATGGAAGAATTGCGGGAAAAGCATAAAGACATTGAACAAAAAATCGAGGATATCAAGGACGCGGGTGAGTCTGGCTGGGATGATCTTAAACAGGGGATTGAAAATTCCTGGGCAACCTGGAAGGAAAGCTTCACTACAGCCAAGTCCGAGTTTGAGCGGGCCTACAAGGAAGGCAGGGATAAGTAGCAGGGATGACCTGATAATCAAAGGAGGAAGGTATGAGCGCCAATGCCTATCAACATCGCAAAGTTACAATCATTGGGACCGGCCTTGTTGGAATGTCCTATGCCTATGCCCTGACCATCAAGGGACTGGTCAGGGAAATGGGCCTCATTAACCGTACTCATGCCAGGGCAGAAGGTGAAGCCATGGACCTTAGTCATGGACTGCCTTTTGTAAAGCCGGTGGATATTCAGGCCGGGGGCTACGAGATTTGTCGCGACGCCCAGATTGTGGTCATCACTGCCGGGGCCAGCCAGAAGAAAGGGGAAACCCGACTGGACCTGCTCAAGCGCAATGTATCAATAATTGAGGATATTGTGCCCAGAATTCTGAAGTATAATCCTGATCCCATATTGCTGATTGTCACCAATCCCGTGGATATCCTGACCTATACCGCCCTCAGGGTTTCAGGTCTTCAGCCGGGCAGGGTTATTGGGTCTGGAACAGTTCTGGATACCATGCGATTCCGTCACCTGCTTTCCAGTTATTATGATGTGGATTCGCGCAATGTTCACGGCTATGTGATAGGCGAACACGGCGACAGTGAGGTCCTGGTCTGGAGCCGGGTAAATATTGCCGGTATTCCCTTGACCACCTATTGTGAAGCTTGCGGTAAATTTATTGAAGACAAGAAAAAATCAATAGATGAGGATGTTCGCAACGCCGCCTACCATGTAATCGAGAAAAAGCATTCCACTTACTATGCCATAGGACTGGCCATGGTTCGGATCACAGAGGCGGTTCTCCTCAACCAGCAGAGCGTTCTTACGGTCAGTACCTTGATGCGGGGGGAGTACGGGATCAGGGACGTCTGCCTTTCTCTCCCCTGCCTGGTGGGATCCAGCGGGATCAGCCGGGTACTCTCAAATCCATTGGATGAAAATGAAGAAGCCGGGCTTCTCAATTCTGCCAGGATTCTCAGGGATGGCCTGAGTTCGGTGAGTTACTAGAAATCTGAATTGAATCTGAAAGATGCTGGCCTGGGAGCTATCTCATGGCCATCCACAAACGAATGGCCCCCAGGAAGAACAGAATGCCAGCCAGGATGCGGCTGAAGGATAGCTCCAACAGCAGGATAAAAAATGCTCCGGCCATGAGAAGAATGGCCATGCCAACTGGGCGCATAAAGGCCCGGATGTATTCGTCTATTGATTCAAGAGTGTTGCGCGAAAGGCGCACCTTCAGGTTGCCTTCGCTCATTTCCGTTATTACTGTCTTGATCCGCCTCATGGTCAGGGGAAGGGCGACAATCTCCCTTTTTGCTGATGATATAAGGCCATCCTCCATGCCCAGTGCTTGTGGAAGCTTGTCCTTGAGCACCGGCAGGATATCTTTAACCCCGTTGAAATTTTCTATATAAGTTGTGCCCAGTCCTTCGATAAGGGTACTGGCCCGCATTACAAATACAACTTCCTGGGGCAGCTTGAAGGGAAAATCCTTCATTGAATCCATGACTTCAAAGGCCAGAGCCTGCATGCTTGCCGCGCTGAGATTCACATTGCTGAAGATATCAAACATGCGTTCAGCGAATTCCTGGATTTGGACCGGGGGAGCAGTGGCTGTGATCAGACCCAGCCGCTCGCAGGCGGATGAAAATAATTCAAAATCACGCTCATTGGCTGCTTTGAGCAGTTCAATCATGGCCACTCTGGTGGAATTGGGCAGACGTTTGACCATGCCGAAATCCAGGATGATCAAAGAGGCATCTTGCCGGACCAGGATATTCCCGGGATGCGGGTCAGCGTGGAAAAGTCCTTTGACCAGCATCTGCTGCGTATACCAGGAGATCAGGTTTTCCATGACCTGAGCAAAGGAGATGCCCATGCGATTCAATCCGTCCTTGTCATCAATGCGCAGACCCCTTTCAAAACTCATGACCAGAGCGTCATGGCTGCAGTATTCCGGGTAATATTCCGGTATGTAAATGTTGGGGTGCTGGTAGGCGTCTTTGAACTTGCGCAGGTTATCCAGTTCTATGGCCATGTCCACCTCCTTGACGATCATGGCCGAAAATTCGTTGAGCACTGCTTCCAGGGAGTTACGGGTAAGCTTGCTGAAAAAAGGCTGGAACAGCGTGAGAAAAAAACGGAGAATGCGGACATCCACTCTGACCCTGTTTTCGATGTCCAGACGGCGTATTTTTACAGCCACAAGGGTGCCATCCTCAAGTCTGGCCCTGTGGACCTGACCAATGGAAGCGCTGGCTATGGGCTTTGCTTCAAAAGAAGCAAAAGGGGATACAGGTCCAAAAGCCCTTTGATGCATGATCCACAGGTCCTGTTCCGGCATGGGGGCAACTTCATCGTGAATGGCGCGTAATTCCCGGAGATATTCCTGGTTGAAAAAATCAGCTCGGGTGGCCAGGACCTGCGCCAGTTTGATAAAACTCACACCCAGGTCCAGAATGATTTTCTTGAGCATCTGGGGAGAAAGCGGGGATAATCCCAGGAAACTTTTTTTCTGCATGCAGATGACAAAGATAGTCAGCAGAAAACGAAAAGCCTTAATTGCCCGCAAAGGGTGATAATGCTCAAACATCTTTGCTCTTAAGCAATTTTTCAAGCTCTTTTTTAAGTTCCTTCAGGTCATCCCTGGTTGCCAGATCGAGATCTCTGACTGTTTCCCTGGCTTTTTCACTGATCAATCTCTCCAGGGCTTCTTTATCCCCGGGCATGTCTTGCTCTTTATCCCGGAGAAATTTTTTGCCCTGTTCACAGCTGTGTTGGACTGTTTTTTTAAATTCCATGAACTGTTCTTCAATCTTTTCCTTTGCCAGGGAAATCATTCCCAGGCTCAGATAGAAAATGTCATTCTTTTGCATGGTATTGGCCTTTTTTTATGGTTAAAATTTTGATGTATTTTGTCAGAAGCTGCTGTTTCAGCGCTGCAATGCCCTGAAAACTAGCTTATTGAAAATAACAGGTTGATTTTGCGTACACTTTACCGTTAAGCTTGATGAGCCATCTAATTAAAACAATTGTAGAATAAATTCTAAAGTTGTCAATGCGTCCAATTGGATTAACCCTGCCTGCCTGACAACTTGGGATAACTTTTTAAAAAGGTATTCGTTTTTATAAGGGATGTTTTTATGAGTTTTTTCCTATGATTCAGCTTGTATTTGCCGACAATCCTTTTTTTGCCAAAAACATGGTCTGGCCGGGATAAAAAACGTAATCATTTTTTCCTCATGGCATCCGAAAAATACTGGTGAACAGTTTTCAGAAAAAAACCATTCAATCATCGGATAACCCGGAATATTAAGGCCGGCCGAATTATTTTCATTTAGTCCCAGAGGTTGACGAGACTTACAGCAGAACATTTAACCCGCTTTGCAACCTGCAAAACAGCCTTGTTTATCAGGTTCAGCACTGCCGGCATAACTTGCTGGATCATCAACAGAAGCATCAATTTTGCTTGACAGAATAATCAATCATGTCCTAGCTATAAAACATTGTTCCATACGTCACAATGTTTAAAGATAAGGAGGTTAGCGGTGATGAAACGGTCCGTGGT